>Ga0247837_1001212_pt1 | contig 55202 bp, 42 predicted proteins | sample LaCtaG_2_FD_187115 | JGI IMG/M metagenome (GOLD analysis project Ga0247837, IMG submission 187115) | Freshwater microbial communities from meromictic Lake La Cruz, Castile-La Mancha, Spain - LaCruzMarch2015_14.5m | ecosystem: Environmental > Aquatic > Freshwater > Lake | place: Spain: Castile-La... | reverse complement strand
GCCCACGACCAGCGGCACCTTCTCACGGGTCTGGATATCAGCGATTGCTGATAGTGCCAAGCGCTGGTACTCCCCAACGTGCCAGTTTGTACGCAGTGGAGACACGACATCAATGAGGTGGTGAGGAACGCGTGCTTGCTCCCCTGGACTCACTTTGGCCGTCATGACATCAGCGCCTTCGTAGACTTGCATGGAGTCTGCAGACACCACCTCTCCACTGCAGCGCTCGCCCAACTCCACGCCCAGACGAGTCTTGCCCACGCCTGTGGCTCCCACGATAAAGAACGCCACATCACACTTGCTCATTACTTAGCAGAGAACGCAGAGCCCGCACCTCCAGCCTCTGGACGCACCGTAGCTTCGACACTTCCTCCTGCACCTTTGCCATTTCACCGGCTAGTTGAGCCAGGCGAGTGGCTGTGAGAGTCCAATGCCTGCTTTCTCCCACTTGCAGGTGCACATCCAGATCTCTTCGAAGCACAGGTGATTCAGTGCATGAGAATGGACATGGGACGGGCTGCAATGGACATACTTGGCTGTGTGTTTCTGTGTCTCTCCTGCGCACACTTGCTCCGCAGCCCTGAACGCAGGGCAGAACTCTGCCACTGCATAGTTCCCCATGTTGCTTCAAATCTGCATAAATCACTTTCCGTGAGCAGCCATACGAGCAAGGCACTTGTCGAAACTGGCACATCAATTGGTGTTCAGCAAGCTCTTTGCGCAAATAGGACACAGTGCAGAATGCGCCTGCAGTGCTCAAATTCCTACATCTCATCAGAGTGTTGGGACACTCTTCCTTTTGATGAGACTCCGACTGTCCTCGCTTTAGCACCGCGCCACAGCCTAGTAGACACTCTTGAGGAACTTCTGGACAGACAGTGCTTAGATGGACGCTGACTTCACAAGAGGGCAGAGTCAGTCCGCACTTGCATGTAACTGGGCGGAGTCGGCATCCCTGCTCGTGGAGACGCAGAGTCTGTCGAGGAATCAAGCCGCACCCATATTTGCAGAGTAGCGGCATCCAGTCGCATTGGGCTTCATGAGCAGGCAAATCTCTCCGCCTCACTTCTTGCCCGCACCCAGCAAAAGGACAAGACACCTCCAAGTTCTCTAGCAAACGCTGCACAGGGAGGTTTAGCCGCCACTTCCGTAAAGCCTGCTTGCACAGCGGACAACGCGTAAGTCCTCGCAAACACCCTTCACAGAAGAGATTTGCACAGCAAGGCGTCTCAGCAGGGCTAGTGAGTAAGTCCAGACAGATGGGGCATTTCCAGTGCTGGGCATCTGGCGTCTGGACGAGTCGAGCCATGCTAATTACAAGTGAAGTGGTCCTCTCGCAGTACTCCGTGGTCGCGGGCCAACTTGAAGGATAGCACTCTCTTAAATTGGTACACCTTGGAGTCCACTGTGCCGTGCGCAGGCGAGGCGGCGCGGGGAGGAGGGTGGAAGCTAGGGAAGGAAACCACAGGGGCTTTGGAAACAACAACGCGCTCCATTATACTACTATGGATGACGACTGCGTGCGTTACGGAGATGTGGTGGTGCTGCGCTGCAAGGAAATGGGCGGTGTGCTAATCAGCTTCGGCTTCCTGGAGACGCGAGTGTTTCTACAGGAAGGCGGCGTGGAGGCGCCTAATAGCCGAGGCATGCGTTTCCGCATTCTCCCCAAGCAAAACTACGAAGTGCGGTCCGACTTCGAGCGAGCCATGCTGCAGCAGCCTGCTAAACTGCCCTCACTGCGAGCGAAGTTGCTCCTCGAGGAGGACCTCAACCACAGAATCGTGCAGCAAAGTGTTGGCAAAGTGGTCTGTTACGGACAAGAAGTACAGTTACAGCATGAAATCTCAGGGATGCTGCTTGCAGGGACGCCGCAGTCTGCAGAAATCGATAGAGCCTGTTACGGCCTCGAACTCTTTAATACTGGTCGAGACGGAGTTCACTTCCGCATGCAGGCCCATATGCAACTGAGGAAAGAAGGAGATACAGTGAGTTACCATGACCCAGTGCTATTCCTCTGTACTGTCCTCAATCTACACCTCCACATCACTCCCACGCCACTGCCTCGGGAGTCTCTGTCGGTTTTCTCTACCCACCTGTCAGCTAGCGTGGCCTCTACTGCGGTGGACTTTGCAGACCGCTATGAAGCCAACCTCTCAGTCGAACGATCTGTGCTGCAACTGGAGCCAGTCGGAACTGGTACGGAAAGTAACTGTCTCTGTGGGGGAGATGTCATTCGTCTTCAGCACACAGAACTCCAGGGCGAAGTGTGCTGCGAAGGACTGGACTACAATAAGAACGGCCTAGCAGATGTATTCGTGAGGAAGGATAAAAGCGAGCATCCATACGAACAGACCTCTGCCTACGGTCTATTCGTGCTCGAGCACAGTGCAGGCCGGGAAGGCCGTTTATGCGCCTGGCGAGATGGAGTGCAGCGAGCAGAATTCCGTCTACGACATTTGACCACTCGGAGACTGGTGTGTGTAGCGGGAGATGTCCTTTCTCTAGCCAAGCACTCACACGAGCTGGCCTCGGGCGAGCAGCCTTTGGCTGACCTTTGCCAGCTGATTCCCACGGCCTTGGAAGAAACTGCGTATATACATGATTGCGCGGTGGTTCAACTTTCCATCTCAGATGTATATTGGCGAGTGCCCGGTGAGGAGTGGATAACAGCTCCTGCTCCAGGCCCAGAAAGCCGCGGTATGGACGATGCCAGTTTCTGTTCCTTCGACATTGATGAATTGGCCATCATGCACGCTAAAGTCCAACTTGCAGCCAAGCGAGATAAAAAGGATGCATTTCGGTTGATTCGAGCAGCAGATGACGAAACGCAGGAAATAGAATTCGTGATGTCGACGCTGGCGCCCCTGCAGCGGGCACTGATGGCTTTCAAGGCAGAGGGAAGCGCAGAGCGGACTGCACTTGAAAGCGTGGAAAGAGTGCTGGAGCAACTCATATTCTTTTGCATAGACACGGAGAACCAAGACGCCTATGTGTGTGAAGGAACAGCCCGGCCTCGTCGTCAGAAATTCCTTCGAGAGTTGGGGGTGTTAGACCTTGTGTGCTACCTCCTACGCCTGCCCTTCCTTTCCTCCCATTACGACCTGCCCACTCTGCAGCCTGGCGACCTCATCACCAACATCTGCATTCTATCATATCGCCTGGTGCGTCTGGCAGCACAAGACAACCGTGCCAATGAACTGTACTGCGCACAGTGGATGGGACTTTTTCTGTGGCATGCACAGGCCACTTGGCAGAATGAGGCGCTACACCCTGAAACCACTCTCACCGAAATCCTCAGTGACAACTGGCAGCTCCTGGCCCATCACCTCAGCAAAGACTTAGTCACTCAATTTCTCCAACTTATGGTGCGCAGTCATGACCCGCCCTATGTCGCTTTAGTGTCCACGCTTTGCATTTGCCAGGGCAGACCTGTTCCTCGCAATCAAAACACTATTTGCGATTTACTTCGCGCAGACCCAGAACTCAGTGCAGCTCTACTTATTCCGCTGCGCCGGTCTGAGGAGACTATTGAGGCCAAAGTCTTCGACCTGTGGGTCCGACTGGAGGACTTGCCGAAGGTCTCTGCAGAACGGGACAAAGGAGCGACCTATGCCTACTTCGTGGCTTTGCTGGATTTACTAGTGAATTTGGCGCAGGGACGGAATCACCAGACCGACCTGTTCAAATCCAATTTCCAACTGGAAACCTGCTTCGCTTGCGCCTTCAGCCCTTCTCTCAGTGACAACCTTCGCTGTCAGTTCCTTCGCCTCGCCCTCAGTCTCCACATCGACCAGGGCGACACGCGGCCTCTGCAACTCCCACGGCTTTCCCGCACTCGCGAGCCTGCACCCATTGCCCATCTTGCTCAATCTGCCTACCAAGCCAAAGCCTTCGTTCACGACTGCTTGCAGCGCTTCAGTCCTCAGCAGAAAGCAGAAGAGCAGGACCGAAACTCCCTTGTACTAGAAGTACTGCGACTGAATCAGTTTCTCGTGAGCTGTGGCTTGTACTCCCCAAGCGAGTTGAAAGCGCTAGTGCCCGTTTTAGTGGATTTCCTGGACGGAACGAGTGATGCCAAGGACCAGACCCACCGGAATGCAAACAGGTACCAGCACAGTGACCCTGTGATTCTGAAGTGCAAGGAAACAATTTGCGAGTTGCTGCTGACTATCTGCGATATCGAGCTCGACATGAGTCTCACACTGGTGCTGGCTGAGAGACGGGAACTGGATGTGTCTTTGGACAGTCATAGGCCTCTGTATGGGAAACAATCCCGCAGGCAGAGTAGTGCCATTACGCTTCTGGAACGGCCTTCAGAACTGAGTAACAGCGCCCTGGAACACGCAATCAGCGAACAGCTGGTCAGTGCCGACTTCCGACTGTGCGCAGTTCTCCTCGACCTGACGCAGTACACTGACAGGGCAGTGGCTGCTAGCAGCTTCCGCTTGCTGCAGCGTCTTCACTCTCACAGGACTGAATTGGTGAGACAGCTGCAGCAGGTGCAGTTACTCGACTCGGTCGAAGCTTTGACTGCCTACGAATCAGTGGTCCCGCAAGTCTCTCAACTCAGCTCTGCAGCGGAACAAGCAGAGTTGTGGCTCGGCCGCACCAGTGACTCCACCTACCACAACAAAGTCGTGCACATCCTAGAGAGTCTCTTGGAACTCTGCTCCACACAGAAACGACTCGCAGGGGAAGTCAACCTGCTCAGTGACTCAGAAGCGCGCCTGGCAAGAATCCTTACCAGTCAAAAGCCGGACCCAGCGATACAGCGACTACTGAGGAACTTGAGAGTGCATGAGCCTGTCCTGGAACTGGTGGCGCATAAAGGAATCGTCATGGACTTCAACCCGGACCGCCACCGCGAAGTACTACGCTGTTGCTACCTGCTGCTAGCGCGTTTCTGCCAAGGCAACCCCGAGAACCAGAGTCTGCTCTTCCCCCAGGCCGAGCGGATTCTTGAGGACATTGGCAGCGACCTGTGTGCGGGAATACTAGTGCAAGAGCTGTTCTGTGGAAACGCGACTCTGTGTTCGCAAGTGAGACCTCGCTTTCTGAGGGGCTTTGTGGCCCAGGTGCAAGCTATGTCTATGAGTGTGTCGAAGGCTTGGCTGGTGGGAGTGCTGGCTGTGATTGCGGAGGGAACCCCCAGTGTGCAGCTGGAAGTGGCTACCCAGTTATGCAGTAAAGTCGACCTTTCAAAGGCCTGGCTGGAAAAGTGCGCAGGACTGCCAATTCGCACAGAAGTCCCGCTAGACATTTGCTACCTACTGAGCATACTGGAAGTACTGACTACAGCTGCTGAAGGCCGCAATTCTCACGTGCAAAACATCTGCCGCCAAGTCCTGCCTCTGGATCTCGCCCTGCACTTGCTTTCTGCGCAGCGCTTCTGGCCACTGCGTAGATCCTTGCTGCGCTTCATAGAAAGGACTCACTTGGACCATGAGTTCTCGCACTACCGCTTGTCTGAGGAAACAGTGAGGAACTTGGTGGAGTTGGCAGCAGGGGACATGGAGGGAATTCACAAGCAGCAGAGCAGTGGGCAGGAGGAAGGACTATGGGAAATGGCGGGGGCGAGGGTGAGCCAGGCAGATGCAGCACTCACATATGTGTATGAAGCTTTGATACCTGCACTCACCACTCTACTGCGCAGACGAGGAGCTAGCGCAGTTCTGCTCGGCAAGCCTGCCCTCAGCCAGACAATCACCACTTACTCCGGCCTTTTCCACTCCAGGGGTACCAACGAAGTGTACATCCAAGCCACTTCTCGCTTAATTCTCACACTCCAAAGCCTATCCGCCCTCAGACCCATGCTCAGCACTGTCCAGATCAAGCCCGCTCGTCGTTTGGCCCAGCAGTTCGCAGAGGTCTTACTGAAGTCCGAAGACTTGAATGAGCAAGGAACACAGGACAGACTGGAAACTGAGTTCCTTGACTTTGTGTGGTGTGCACGGGATGTAGAGAGGGTTACAAGAGAAGGTCTGTCGGAAGCGTGGAAGATAGGCCAAAGGGAGTTGTTTGGAGGACTAATTGGCATGGCGCGGCAGGAAATGAAAGCAGGGAATATGGAGACGGCGGTGACTGTGGTGAAAGTACTGCGTAAGCATATTGAATTGATGAATGCTGAACTGACTACGCCTGCAGCTGAATGGTCTTCCTCTGCGTGGACGAAGTGCAGGGCTCATGTGGTCCTCAGTCAGAACCTTCTGCGCGAACTGGATGCGCTTGCATTCGTTGTAGATCTCTACATTGCCACCCCCAGCGAAAGTGCTCGCAGCGAGTGCGTCCTCTTTCTCATCGCCGCACTCCTCGGAGGCAACAGCCAGTCGCAAGACTCGTTGGTAGCTTGTCTGCTGAAGGACCCGAACAACCAATTCCTGAGACAATTGAAAGCACAGCTCTCCGCCTACTTTTCAGCCTTGCAAATGCGACTCGCCAAGTTGCTGCCCAGCGAAAATGTGCTATGGGAAGACACAGAGGAAACTGCTATGCTCCTCGACCCAGGGGTCGAAGCCCGCAGACTCCTGCGTCTCCTCCAGTTACTATGCGAAGGCCACAACCTAAAGATGCAGGAGTACTTGAGAGAACAGCGACGTGATGGAGTGGTGTGTGCATTCACTGTCAACATGGTGGCCACAGTAGGCACACTACTGTGCAGCTTCTCCAGGATGCCGCATAAAGTCACAATGGAAGTGGGACAGCAGCTGCTGGACACTCTCACTGAAATGGTGCAAGGGCCTTGTCCCGGCGCCCAGACAGACCTGTCCCAACCCAATATCCTGGACAGCTGTAAGGACTTGCTGTCTAGTCTGCGCACTGTGCAGGACCGGTCTCTCCGCCAACTCATTGACCAAAAGTCTGCAATCAGTGACCTGAAAGGCAAAGCTGCCACCTTCCTACTAGCGCTGCTAGAAGGGGAGAATAGGGAAGTCACGGATCGAGTGTCAGGCTTCCTGGACTTTCCAAAGATCCTGCATCGGATGGCAGAAGTCTTCAACGACTTTGTGATTGACCAGAATTTAAGGCCAGAAAATGCATCACTGGAATCAGTGGAGGCGCTGCTCAAAAGTGACAGCTTCGATGGATACATCAATGAGGGCTTCAGTCTGTATATTCTACTGGAGAAGCTGGCAGCGTACAATCCAGCAGCTCGTAGTCAACTCCCTTCCCGAAGTTCCTCACGCATGGAATACACCGCCTACACTTTCTTCGCCAGTCACACTGGGCATATTGAAGTAGTGCAAGACAAAGCTCTCCAGCGCGTTTATTTCCCTATAAACCCCGCTTGCAGACTGATCCCTGCAGCACGGCGAAGTGAACTACTGAAGAAAGTGAGTCGGGACAGTCCTACCAGCAAGGCTCAAGGCCTGTTGGCAGTCGCTGCACAGCTGATTGACGAACTGGAGTTAGTGGAGCGGTCGAAGTTGCCGCTCACTTGCAGTTTGGAGCTGTACAAGTTTCTCTCCTCTCTGTGCTTCGCACTGTCGCTGTGGATCAACCTCATCATTTTGTTCTGGCTGGACTTCACGGAAGACAGTGATAGTCACATGGACTCAAATGCAGGCATAGCAGTGGAAGCACTGGGCATTACTCTGCTGATAATAAGTCTAGTGACGCTCCTACTGTGGATGTGTGCTGAAGGTATGTTGGTAGTGGGTGCCCGGTGGAAAGCCCGGGTATCAGCTCACTCACAGAATAGTCCAGAACCAGCTCTCGTGGACTCTGACTATGTAGACTCCCTTTCCGCCAACGACACTATGGAAGCACTGCTAGCCCGCGGCCCTACAGCCTCTGAGTTCACAGTGGAGGGCTCCCGCAACCTCCGGCACTTTAGTACTCGCTGTCTATACACCCTGCTTTCCTTTTGGTACATGATCAGTGCGCCTGGCTTTCAGCTCCTCGCCTTGCAGTGTATCTTTACAGGATTCGGACTAATGGACCCTTTTCTCTTCAGTCTCCTGCTGTTTTCGATGGTTTTCCGCAATCAAACGCTTATAGGCATTTTGCTGGCAGTTCAGGGAAATGCAAGGCAACTGGTCATGACTTTGACTCTGGCCATTGCAGCTATGTTCATATACGCCTTTTGGGGCTTTTCATTGGCGCCCTGGAGGTACTGGCAAAGCGGGTTCGGGACGGCAGGGTGGGGGGAGTCGCTCTGTCAGAACTTGTGGCAGTGCTGGCTGACTACGATGGACAATGGCTTGCGGCTGAGTGGGGGAATCGGGGATTTGCTAATCAAGGCTTCCTTTGATGACAAGTACCAGTGGTACAATCGCTTCTTCCTCGACTCTTCCTACTTTTTTGTCTTTCGCCTGGTCTTCCTCAGTATCACCACCGGTATCATCATCGACTCCTTCGCTCAAATGCGCGAACGCAAGAAGCAGCGCACTTTGGACAAACGCACGAAGTGCTTCATCTGCAGTCACGACAGAGCAATCATCGATAGAGTGGGAGGAGGATTCGACCAACACTGCAAAAGAGACCACAACGTCTGGCACTACTTGTGCTTCTTTGTGCACTTGAGAAGGAAGGACCCTACGGAGTTCACAGGTGCGGAGGCGTTCTGTGCGAAGCAACTGGAAGACAACGGCATCGGCTGGCTGCCAGTGCTCCGTGCACTCTGCCTGCCCGACCAGCCCGGGGAGCAAATGAGTGAGCAGCTGGACAGAGTTTCAATCCAGGCGCAAGGCCTGCTCGCTACTTTGTCTAAGCTCTAGCTTGGCATTCGCTTGTTCCAGTAAGGCTTCTAACTGCGCTAGACGGGCTTTGACGGCTTCAGGCTCGGACTGCTCCTGTACTCCCAGGTCCATGGTGAGCGCTTTGTCGAGTGGCATCCACGCGATGTCGCCTTTGACTAGCAGTTCTGCGACACAAGACTCCACGCCTGTGTACTCTGTGGGGTCTTTTTCTCGGAGGTGCACTAGGAAGTGGACGTAGTGCCAGAGGTAGTGGTCCTTTTTGATGTGCGTTTCGAAGCCGTTTCCGTCTCTATCTAGCGCCTCCCGGCTTAGTCCGCATACGAAGCAGACTCCTTTCATGTCCTCCATTATTGCCTTCTTTTGGTCTCGCAACTGAGCGAAAGTGCTTACTATGATGGCCAGGAAGATATTGAGCATAATGACGATAACAAGCAAATAGTAGGTAAACTCGTAGATATACTTTTCATACCATTGTCTCTTGTCGTCCCATTGAGCCTTGATTAGTATGTCTCCAATTCCGCCTGTCAGTCTCAATCCCTATATAGAACTTACACTGTTCCAAGTAGTCAACACACACTCCCACAGACTTTGACACAGCGACTCTCCGAAGGTACCAATCGTGCCGTCGTAGAACATTGTAGGCTTTTGGTGGAAGCCCCAGAAGCCGTAGAAGTAGTTCCACACTGCTAGCAGAGCCAAGGTCCAGAGGATCTGCTTGGAGTTGAGGGTGAGTGCGCGTGCAATGCTGTGGAGAGTGGGAAACAGGTAGATCAGGTCGAGAAGCAGCAGACTGAAGAAGAACTCAAACCACTGACTGAATAGCGCTACTCCGAGGTACACACTGAAGTAGATAAAGGTATGGTCATGCGCCACTAACTTCATACTTTGCAGCCAACTTGTAGAGGCTACTCCCAGCTCTCTACGTCCCCGCAGCACCACGAGTTTGGCCTTCAGCAGGAGCCACAGTACTAAGGCCAGCGTTGCTGTGACTACCACCAACACTCCCAGAGCTTGGAAGGGCTTGTGGCTCCACTTCGGGTGCTCGTTTTCATCCACTGCATTGTAGTTGTAACTGAACAGAATCAGTCCGTTTATTGCCAGCACAAAGACCAGTTCCAAAAGTCGCAAGAAGCGCAGTCCGTCGGAATTGATGCGCATTTGCTTGGAAAACAGCCAGTAGTTATGGTCCATTTCAGCTACTAGGTCTGTGGCCATTTGCAGCAAATCAGTGACTTTGGTGGCAGGCGAAGTGCGGTTGGCAGCCAACATTAGTGCGTCTTTGCTCTCTTCAGATACGTAGTGACAGAGGGGCTGCACAGGGAAGTAGACACGCTGCAGGAGTCCTTCGGCTACGACCTCGATACGAGCAGTGTGGGAGGAGAAGAATTGGAAGGCGGTGCGATGATCTGGTGAGGAGAAGTGAGTGAGATGAGGCCGGGCAGGCGGGAAATCGTCCGCTAGTTTGCTGAGCAGACAGAAGAGATTGAAGCCTTCCTGCACATCTCCATTGAAGCTGTCCTTTTTCAAGCGTCCTTCCAGCGCGCCCAGTCCCCCTTCCATTCCCATTTCCCTCAAAAACTCTTTAAACACCTCCGCCATTCTCGCCTTGCAAGTCTCGAAATCCAGACTTTCCGCTATATGTCGAGTGATTTCCGGGTCCAACTCCCCCTCTAACAGTGAGAGCAACAGAGACACCGCTTTGAACTTCAGTGCGGAAATCCCTGCATGTGAGTCCTCGCCAAACCCACGCAGTGCACAGTCACTCGGGTCTCGCAGAGCCAGTAGTATATCTCTGCAGTTCTCTATGCTCTTCGGCTGAGCGAGTAGCCGCTGGTTTTCCCTACAAGGTCCCTGCACCATTTCCACCAACGTATCCAACAGTTGCAGTCCAATCGGCAGACTATCCGCACTTAGGAACTTCAGGAATTTGCTTAGTAGCTCGCTGATGCCTTGCACGAAGTTGAACGACTGACTGTGAAGTTCTCCCTGGATTGTTTGCACGCGGAGATGGTTCTGCATAGGCCTGAAGTGGCCTTCACATAGGAGTTGCAGGAGTCGTAGTAGGTCCATGAGGCGTCTTTCGAAGGAGTGGTGTTCGAAGTCTACTTGGTAGTCCCGCAGTAAAGACTGCTCCTCAAAGCAGTCTTCCTCCTCTTCATAGTCTCCCCCTGCTTGCTTAAGTCTGTGCAGATGCAACGCCTTTACCTGCTCAAACAGTTTCAGCAGTTCCAACTTCAACTCGCCTATGACCAAGTTGCCCTTGTCCTGCTGCACACTCTTCAACAGCCGCTGCTGCACAGCCTGGTTGCCTCCCAGCAACAACGTGATCCCTAACAACACAGCCTGCACCTTTATGCCCAAATGAGTTTTGCGGCGGTACAGGTCTGTAAGCAGCTCTACAGTGCCTAAGTCACTGAGGAGTTGCTGTCTTTCCGCCACCTCCGCAGCCTGGTCTTTCCAGTCCTCGTAGCTCCAGTCTGCGGCTGGGCCTGCTCGCTTCACTGCGATTTCCACACAGCGGCGCAGCAGCCGCAGTCCCTGCTCTATCTCACTATCACTCACCTCTTCCTCTGACCCCAGAAGAGCGATGATGGATGCGAAGAGCTGCTGAGGCTGGATTGTGAACTGCTTGCCTAGGGTTTCCGCTGTAAATGTATCCACATGTATGCAGGTTTTCGCCAGTTGGTCGAACTCAGAATCCACCAACTCTCGAACAGCAGGCATACTCGCAAGTCTTTGCATCAAATTGGACAGTTCAGTGGGCGGAGAGATTTTCCGCATCACCCACGCCAACTGTGGCTTAGCCACTGTATCAGAAGGGATAGCTAATTGGAGAATGCTGGCTGCAGAGCGGATGAAGGCAGATGTGACTGAACGCTGGGAGGATCCAGTGCATGCGGTGAGGAAGCGGTTGGCTTGGGTGAGCATTTGGTGGAGCAAGGAGAGACTCCACTCTGGAGGGAAGTCGCCCTTCTGACGGGTAAGGAGGAGGGTGAGGCAGGGGAAAGCGGCTTCGTAGACGTATCTGAAAGCCACTGCCTTCAAGGGAGCCGGCCCATCCAATAGACTCTGCGTGTCCATCGTCTGTCTCTCCACCACTTCCAAGTCCTGCGCCAGCACAGTCAGTAAACTCCACATGTCTCCGTCGCTCACATTCAGACTTAGTTCCGTGTCCAGATGGGCGTCCACCAGCACTTGCAGGACTGCGCGTTTGAAAGGCCAGCACCGTCCTGCCGCCTGCAACAAGCCTTTTAAAGTCGATACGGAAAGGAGGGACTGGGCTGCACTTTCAGCCTTGGAGTTGAGACCTGCGCAGCATTGCGATAGGATGTCTAGGACGTCACTCAGGTACTGCAGAGGCAAGGGGAGAGACACCAAGCGTCCTGCTGAGGCTTCAGAGGCGAAGTCCGAGGCTTGCTGAGCGAGTGAGTCAGGTCGGGAGAGTAGTTGGTTGAAAGCGCTGGCCTCGAAGCTGAGCAGCTGTCCCAGGACTTTGCTCTGGTTGCTAGGAATCAGCTGTCCTTCCGCCCGCAGGAAGTAACTCAGCAGTCTCACACCTTCACATTTCTTCGGCGATAAGGGAATTTCACTGATAGCCTTGCACAGACTTCGTAGCAGCTTGATAGGCACTTGTCTGCACAGACTCATATTGTCCCGGTAGATTTCCCGCACTAGTTGCAAGGAAAACACTGTGGTGGTCAGAGTCTCGACAAAGCGCTCGGCGTGGGTACTCAGTTCCTCTTGGTTCTGACGATTGCCCACACAGAAACGCGCTAGGAAGACGTAGGCGAAGCGCCGCACCACTAGCAGTCTCTCAGGACAGGAACATGCATCCGGCTTTAAAGCCAGCTTCAGTACCAATTCGTGCGCTTTGGAAATCCGTAACAGCTGCTGGGTATCCGAGTTCACTCCTTCTAGCAGCAGCGCAGGCTCTACCTGGAGCACATCCTCCGCTCCTTTAATCATGTGAAACAGTCCTTCCAGCGTACTAGTGGTTTCCAGCTTCGACAGACTGTAGAGGATCTCGCAAGCCTGGCTATGCGCCTTCAGCAGTTCTTCCTCTGTGCTAAACTCCTCAACTGAGGCCTGCTTGTCCCCGGCTTTTCGTCCTAGCCAGTGGTCAGAAAGCAGAACGAATTGCTGTAAGGACGGCATTTTATCGCGAAGGATTTGCAGTGCACGCACAGCTGCATCAGTTTCGAGGAGTTGAGAGCAGAGTAGAGCACTGAGAAGTCGCTGGGTTTGAGTGTACGAGGCCAGGAGAAGGGAAAAGCCAGCACACCGCAGCGATGCGTGTTCATACTGCAGCAAGTCGAGATTGATAGCCAGGAAGTCCTGAGTCGCGTTTTCCTGCAGGTCCAAAGTCGGGTCCTGCAGAGTGGCTTCCAGCCACTGCTTCCCGTCCACAGTTTCAAAGGGTCTGGTGCTTTGAGGAGAACTGAGACTGGACTGTGTCTGCTCAGGCACTATTTTCGCCTTCCTCGACTCTTCGAACTGGGGAACGCTCCGCTTGCCTCCTTTCACATTCAGTAGAAACAGTGTCACCTTCATGTCTGTGCGAATTTTCAGCACAGTTTGCAGCACTTCACAGACCAGGAGTCTGCACTCCACTATCAGTTCCGTCCCCGGCCCTGTGCCGAATCGAGTCCTTTGGATTGCTTCTCGTTCTCGTATGGAGTCACTGAATAGCATAGTCTGGGATTTGGTAATCGTGCGACTGCCGATTTCTGTAGTGCCGTCCAGAAGTGCGCACAGGGGTGAAAGGAGGGTATGGACTTCATTATGGGAAGAGTAAAGGCCGTGGAACAGCAGGAAACGGAGGAGTTTGAGGACGGAGAGGGTCAGTGAGTTGGCGGAGTCATTGGTGCGGGAAAGTGTGCCACGTAGGGAGCGGAGATGCAGCAGAATAAGGCGTTTGAGATGGTCGAGGGAGGGCGGCAGAGCGCCTGAATACATGGGAAACAGGTCGTGGGGCTGCAGGGCAGCCAGCACTCGGATAGGGTTGGGGAGCAGCAACGGTCTCAGCTCTCCCTGGTCCACATGCAGAGTCAGCATTCCAGCCACAAACCTGCTCCTGATTTCCTCGTCCAACTGCTCGTCCTCGGTGCATCCACAGCACAGGTCGAAGGGGTAGCGCTCCTGCAGCTCTGCCACGTCCTTGTTCCTGCCAGCTGCAAGAGCCGCAGCCAGTTCCCCTAGTGCTAAGAAGTAGCGGTAAAGTCTCCCCGAGTCATGAGTGTCTGATAGCGTTCGCAAGTCGCGGAGAGGCACCCAGCGGTCATACTCGCGCACTTGAACCTCGACCAAGCCATTATTGTGTCGCAAGTCCATGAGCACTTCCTGTGTGCTGAGCAAGGCTTGCCCCAGGATACGCTGGTTGCGGGGCACTGGTTTGCCCTGCGCTGTGCAGAGCGCTGTCAACAGTTCCAAGTACTTCGCGTCTCTCTGTCGACTTCGCAGTAAGGACACGAGGAGTTCAATCACAGTGGGGGTGACTACTTCCTCGAGCAATGGAGCATTGTCGCTGAAGATCTCAGTGAGAGTGGACTCCACTAGCAAGGGAGTGGATTCGTTGGAACGCCGCAAGTGGCTGAGGAACAGAGGCACCCATTGTGCACAGTACCGCTCACTGGCCCGAGAGTCCGCACTTGCGTGGGTTAGGAGGCGATACATCAGTCCGCCCACTTTGATAACTGGGTCGTCTTTGTCCAGCGTCTCTAAGTCATAGCAGCCATCAAAAGCCCCCGCAAGTCCCTTCACTATCACATCAATCGCCCCAAACGTGCGAAAAAGCTGCTGGCGTCTGGGCCTCGCGGCTCCTTCGCAGGTCCACGGGTCCTCCGAATCAGGCTGTATCAGGAAGAATATCAGCTGTGTGAGTACTTCTTCAATTGCACTATGGTCACTGGCCTCTGGCTGCTGTCCCTTGGTCATCATTTCCGCATAGCGATGCAGAGCGTTTAAGCAGGAACGGACGCATTCAGCCTCTAGCGCTTCCTCAGCATCTACCCGCGTGATAGTGTACACATCATCCCGCTCGTTCAAGGTAGCAGTGAGCGGTAAGCGTTGGATTTTGGCTTGAGACAGAGGCTGAAACACGGAGGTCTGAGGTCTTTTTTCAGCCTGCGGCCGCTCTTCCTTTATGACGGCGGCCAGAAACTTCCCTTCGCATGCAATCTTCACCAGTGCTCCGTTCTGCAACTTGTGCAGTTTCCGACCACTTGAGGAGAAAAAGCGCAGAGTGGACTCCTGCTGCTCCCCGCCTTCGTACGAGTGCTTGGACAGCACCACGTTCCCTGCCTCCACCGCCAACACTCTGCTGGAAGCCAGGTGTCTCAGTCTCCTTTCCCCTGCGCTTTCCTCCAATACGAACAATCCCGCTGCGGAAATCCCCTCTCTGCGGGTTCTCTCCCCCACGTACACTTCCAAGCCTTCGGCTTCTAGCTCGCCGGCCATGTGGTCTATACGCACCACGTCTCCTTTGTGCAGATACAGCGGGTCGAAGGGACACTTCTCGTAGTGAATGGCTTGCCACACTGTCTTCTGCTTGGCGAAGTTGACTTCGTAGGTACGGGTGAGTTCGCTGGGATGCGGGGCGAAGTCGGGGCCCTGGCTCCTGGCAGCAGCTGTGCCCACAAGAGTGTCTAGCGCTTGTTCTGCGATATGCAGGTACAGCCCCCACTTCGAGTTCCTGAGGATCACCTCATCTTCATAGATCACCACATCTCCCGGCTGCCGAAACTTGTACTTCGCCTCAATCGTCAAATACAGTCCCGTGTTTCCTTCCAGTGTCAACTCACACCTGTTACTGCTCTGGTCCCACAGAGCTACCTTGCTGTTGCACTGCAGGAAATGCTGGGAGGCCACGTGCCGCAGTTGGATTTCCTGGCCGTAGCGGACAGCCTCGCCTGTGCGGAGCTTGATTACTCGCTCGTTTGCCTTGTCTTCGGCTGCGACGCTTTGAGTGATGTTGGCGATTTTCTCGTACTCCGCCTTTTCATCAGGCGTTTGCGTCTTACTTCCGTCGAGTCTGCGCGCTCCTTCAGTTTGATGCCTCAAAGCCCTGGCGTTGACATAGTTGAGTCTGGGCAGGACTTGGAACACCATTGGCCGGCAGTTTTGTCCCTCAAGGGCTTCCACTTCCTGCACGAAACAGGCACTCTCTGTAAAGCCCAGGGAAGTCAGGAATTCGCTCGCTTCGTTCCCACGCAGGAGTAGCAGGTCTCCGTATGACAAGTGATCCATATTATGGGGAAACTGACCTGATTAACTGGCAGTTTCGGCTTCTAAGCGGCGCATATGCACCCGGATAGTGTCGGAAACTGTGCGGGAAACTGCAACTCTCAGGGATTCGTGCAGTCTGGTGTACTCGTCTCGCATTCTGTCTCTCTCCGCCTCCCTGACCGCTACGAGTCCCTGCATCCGAGCAATCCGCTCGCCCAATCCCTTCCTCACAGTCTCGAACTGCCCCCTTTCCCTGCTCTGCTCCTTCGACAAGTCCTCCAACTGACCCTGGCTGCTGTCTTGCCGCTGAGTCAGTTTGGAGCGGAGGGATGTGAGTGAGGCGGAGGTGGACTGCAGGGAGGAGTGAAGGGAATAGACTTGGTTTTTCAGTGAATCAGATGTAGACTGTAACTGCTGTAGCGTAGAAGTGAGTTGGGCGCGCTCGTCTAGCAGGGAATTGCGCTCAGCCTCTATAGCTAGAAGTTGCTCCAAACGGTACTTCTCTCCACGGATTAGGTCTCTCTGTAGGTCTTGGTTGGTCCTGGTCAGCTCTGCACGGCTGTCTTCCATCTGCTTGGCTCTGTCTTCCAACAGACTCATGTTGGCTGCGAAGCGACGTTCGTTTTCTTCCTGCAGTCTGTACTCCAAGTCCCTAAGTTCCTGCAAGTCCCCGGCCTGGGTCTGCGCCAGCGCAGTCCTCAGCTTCTTCGCCTCTGCCTCCGCCCCTTCCTTGGCAGTCGCCAGGGTCAGGTGGCGGGCTTCCGCGGCCTGAGTGCGCTCCTCAGCCTCCTGGGCTGCTTCCCGTAGGGTCTGTTGCTGCTCCAGTCGCATCTGTTCATACGCCTTCGCACCTTCCCCTTCCAACTGCCCGAAAAGTCTCTGCTGCTGCTCAATTCTCTCCTCCAACGTCTTAGTCCTTTCCTGTGAGCCGAAGGCCAGTTTCTCATACTGCTCCTGCAGTTTCTTCAGCTCTGCAGCCAAAGCGCCTTTTTCATTGACGATGGAACTCAGCTTGAGGTCCAGGTCTTGCAGGTTGCGGTCGTCCTCGGCGGCTCGCTGCACTACGACTTCTCGGTGGGACTGCAGGGCTTCTTCGGCCTGGGCGCGCAGGGACTTCTCAGCTTCTAGTTCTCGTAGTAGGTCGGATTGGAGGTCGCGGGTGCGCTTGCGCTCTTGGTCGAGGAGCTGTTCTAAGTCAGCATTCTTCGCTTCCAGTCTGGACTGGGAGTACAAATTGGTCTCATACTTGGTCTGCAGTTCCTCACTATACTGCTTTTCTCTACTCACAAGTCTCGCAGAAATCATAGTTTCCGGCACTTCACGAGGCCTCACTCTCTCGTCACTGCGTCCCTGGAGCAGGCTTTCCAGCTGCTGCAAAGTCTCATCCGGCACTTTGTTGCCTGAAAGTTCGAGACTGGTGAGCACTTGCGGACTTGTGGCTTGCAAGGTTTGCAGTAGACAGCGACTGCCCTCGGCTCCTAGGTCATTCCAGCGTAAGTCCACGGCTGTTATGGACTTGTTGTCTTGGAGGAGTCGGGCGAGGGGGTTGGCGCCTTCTGGACCGATTCGGTTGTTCCTCAGGTCCAGTGACGTCACGGATGTATTGCCCACCAGCAAGTCATACACAGCCGCAGTGCCATTGCCTATAGCATTCCACTCCAGCGATAACCGCTTCACAGCACAGCCTGACTGAAAGGCTGCCTCCAGCCTCACCACTCCCTCCGCCGTAATGTTGTTTCCCCGCAGTTCCAACACTTGCGTCCCTGGGTTGTCTCTCAAGTACCTAGCCACCAGGTCGCAGCCTTCGTCGCCTATGAAGGAATCTGCGAGGTTGAGCTTGAGGGAGCCTCGCTGGGCCTGCAGCCGGGTCTGCAGCTTGGCTAGACTGAGTTCTGTGATGCTGGAGCCTCGCTGGGGTGTCCTTTGGCGCTCTCTCTCGGGCACCTCTTCCTCGAACCCAGACATTTTGACCACCAATATGGACTCTGGGCTGATTTGCAAAGGGAGAACTGTAACTTTGCAGGCGGAATTGGAGGAGGAAGCCAGGCTGTGAGCAGAAGCCAAGTCCAAAGACAGAATTAAGTTGTCCCAGAGTGTACGAGAAAGCAATAGAAATCATCATAGCGTAGCCTACGAGAACTAGTTCGGTAGGCTCACCTCTCTTAAAGACACATATAGCAGACCAAATCTTACTTGCTTAAGTGGGAGTGGGTAGTAGTGATGTGAGCGAAGATAAAGCTGAGGGCTATGTCAGATATATTTATTACATTATGGACCTAGTGGCTGGCAAGTTTCGCCTCCGCGACCATGTGAACTCCGGGTCCTTCGGGGAGGTATTCGAAGGACTCAACGAACAGACAGGCACAGCCGTGGCTATCAAGGTAGAAACGCAAAGCGAGTGTCCACAGCTATTACACGAAGCCAAAGTGCTACGCAGCTTGGAAGGCAAGGTCGGACTGCCCACTGTCTTTTGGTACGGTAAGGAAGAGGGCAGATGTGTGATGGTCATGACCCTACTCGGGAAGTCACTGGAAATGGGCCTACGAGAATCTAGAGAAAAGAGGCTTTCCTTGAAATTGGTACTACGACTAGGTCTACAAATGCTCGCAAGGGTCGAAACCACCCACAGTCACTCTTTCATCCACAGAGACATTAAGCCCGACAACTTCGTGAAAGGCCGTCCTCCCGCCCACAACCGAGTCTATCTAATCGACTTCGGCCTGGCGAAACGCTATCGGGACGACAGAACGAAGCAGCACACAACCTATGCAGAGGGCAGGAAGACTGCAGGGACTGCGCGGTATATGAGTCTGAACACTCACATGGGGATTGAGCAGTCTCGCAGGGACGACTTGGAGTCACTCATTTACTCACTTATTTACCTGCTCAATGGATCGCTGCCGTGGCAGGGACTTTTCTTCCAATCTCAGGCGGAGAAGTGCGCGAAAGTAACAGCGATGAAGCGGAACATGCCCTTGCAGGCGATTTGCAAGGGGATTCCGCATCAATTCTGCCAGTTGCTGGCCTACTGCAGAGAACTGCAGTTCGAAACAGCGCCCGACTACGAGTTTATTCGATATTTACTGAAAGAAGCAGCTGCGAAGGCTGAAATCGACGTGGAAGGACCGTTGGCCTTTCCAGGAGCAGTGCAACGCAGCGCTTCGCATCATAAACTCTTCAAAAAGAAGAGTAAAAAGGAGAGAAAATTGTCGAGACCCAGCTTGCAAGTGAGTTTAGGCTCTCTCTGTCGTATCAACTCAGACAAGCAGTCGACGGAAGAACTGAAATGTGACCGTTTGCCCGCTCTCCACCCTATAGTCCGCCTTAGACTTAGAGCCTGCTCTTCGCCTACCCCCGACTTCCCTTGACCCTAGTACTACTCTAACTAGTCATATAGCAAGGGCTGGAGAGAGGTGGATTTCCGCTGTGGCTGCAGAAAGCAGCACAGAGATATAGAGACGAGCACTAGACCGAAGGAAACGCAGCCCCACAGCCAGCCTGCGGACTGACTCAGTTGGAAACTCCTCGTGAAGCCGATGCGGAAGTTGTCCATGTCGAAGATGGAGTAGTACTCTCGCATGAAGACGTCGCCTAGGATCCAGAACTCTGCTCCTGCGCCCAGACCACTAATCATCACCAGACACTGGCCTCCGTCCTCCAATAGGTACATCTCTGGGTGCACTTCAAACCGCTCCCCTGCCAGTACGAAAGTCAGAGTCGGGTACAGCCGCTTTGGATAGTACCAAGTGCAGGTGCACAGCAGCATGCCTCCGATCTCACTGCACAGTCCCGCGGATTGGATAGACTGCAGGAGGGAGTGCACAGCTGCAGCAGGTCCATGGATAAAGCTAGTTCCCGAGTCGATAATAGCGATGTTGACGCCAGGAGTGACAGGCTCGTTACTGACGTAAATGGCTGTGAGTGCGACACTCCAGTAGCCTGCTTTGCCCTGTACAGGCACATACCTCACCACTTCTCCAGAGGAGTATTTCGCAGAGTCGAACCCTCCGAAAGTCACTGCGGACCCTAGGCCTGAGGTTTCCCGGGTCAGATAGATTGAGAAAACTGCGGATTTGATAGAACCTCGAGTCTTCAGACGGTCTATAAGAGTCGGAAACCCAGATGACAACGAGCTAAACGCCATCCCGAGAATCCCATCCCCCTGCAAATTGCTCATATCCGAGTTCCCATCAATAAGGATAAACGCATGGTCCCCCGCCTGCGCCCCCGCAATAGCAGTCCTATCCGCACTCAGTTTCCCCACAGCCCTGCCCATCCCGTACTTCAGTTCCATGCGCAGCTCCAGTGAGTGGAAAGTCGCAGACTTCAAAGGGTCGAAGTAGGACCTAGCGTTTGGACACTGGGCGAGGCAGGAGGTGGAGGGCAGCCAGAGCCAGGAAGACCCTGTGTCTATGATAACAGTGAAGTTTTGGTAGGGGGAGCCGAGGCTTATTTCGCCAGTGTATTGCATCTATATAGGCTGTACGTCTGCAATGTTGCGCAGGTGGGAAGTGTGCAAAGACCCGAGAGTGGCGGAAGGCTTGGGGAGCGGACTCAAAGGCAGTTCAAAGAGGGAACAGCCCAGAGACACCAGCAACACCCACACTAGCATTACTATGCAGCTCTACTAGACTTCACCTTCTCAGATATATAGATCTAATGCCGGGCAGACTCATCATCATCCAAGTGCCAGACAGTGCACTGGCTCAGAAGCTGGAAAGCCAGGTCGCACTGCGGACCATGCTCGCAGGTCTCGGCGACGGAAACCAGGTTGAGATGGTGAGGAAGGAAAGGGGGAAAGTGCTAGCGGCGCCCTATCCCCTGGCGATGGAAATCGCAGGGGTGTTTGGAGAGGTAGCAGTGGACCTGTCTGCCCTGTCCTCTATGCCTGCTATCCCTATACGTCCTGGTACTGTCACTGCCTCGCTATTGCCTTTCCTGCCCTCTGCTTACACTACGCTCGCAGTACTGCCTTCTTCCTACTACCAGACTATCAAGCAGCAACTAGGTGGCCACCAGGTGGTGGAGTGGACCTGCGGCAAGGTCAACATCGACCTGTCCAAGCTAAGGAAGCCGAAAAAGAGCGAAGATGTGAGTAGATATGCCGGAGACGACTACGCAGCTCGTCTGCAAGTGGGCATTCTGCGCTCTTTGCCCTATCTGCGGCCTACTCGGCCTGCGGATTCTTCCTTCAGTGAAAATGTTGTTAGTCTTATTGTGACTCAACTTGCGTCCATCAAGCCAAGTACTCCAATTGCTCCAAATTTCCCTGCTTTTCAGGTGAATTCGTCTACTCCTGCTCTGGATGGATGCATAGAAGAGGTGAGAAGGACCAGGGCGCAGGCGGAGGCGGTGCTGGAGGAGTGGAGACGGAAGCAATAGCTAAGAAAATCAAATGGAATAATGGAAAGAGGCCGGAAGAAGAAGTACGTTTCTCTAGCGGAAGTGCAGGCGCAGATCTCAGCGCTTGAAATGAAGGTAAGTCGGACAATCCCTGCTTCCGACCCCACTCAAATCCCTAGTTTGAAGCGGTTCCTGGTGGCATGCAACTCCCTAGCGATTGTGTTTCTGCAGTATGACTTGGTGCGGGAGGCGCTTGACCTGCTTACGAAGGCCAACTTCGCTGATGTGAAGCTGTTTAAGACTGGCCAAGAGCTGGACCGCCTGTGGAGTCCTCGCATCAGCACCTACACCAACCTCGCCTACCTCTTCCAGCGGTACCCCCCACCCAGCGTCCGCGACTACACCTCCGCCATCAAGTTCGTCTACGACGCTCAAACCCTCCTACTGGGCATGGAAAGGGCAGGCGTGCGGCCCGGCATTGACTGGGTAGTCGCTATCAACCTGCTGACTTTCAACGTCCTGTGGAAGCTTGGGAAAAGGAAGGAAGCGGAGCAGTACATCCTTATCTGTGTCAGCACTATCAATGCACTCATAGAAACCCGCGCTGAGAGTCGGCTTTCCAGACACAGTCAGCTCAACCTGTATGGACTTGTCATCATGGCGTATGCAGCTACGCTGGCTACAGTGCGGCAGGACTTGCCGGGGGCGGAGCAGACAATCCACAGGGCGGTTCGCTATCTGGAGCAGGCGGATTTGCCTGTGGTGCCGCTATTAGAGCGACTGGGAGAAGAGCTAAAAGCTCATATGGAGAGTCAAACCGCTTCCAAGAAGTCCGGGTTTGAGAGTGGAAGGAGAGAGGCAGTTGCCACGCCCCAGGGCTCGATCCCTGGCATTCCCTCTGCCTATTTCCGCAGAGACTCTTCCCTGACTTCCAAGTCTTGGAACTGGCTCATATCCGAAGAGTACGAAATGATCTTCTTCGCCACGACCTTCATCCCCTTCATCAGTAACTGAGACTCAGGCCAGAGCACTCCGCTGATCCGGAGTAAAGAGCTGGAAAACGCCAGGAAGAGGGCTGGGGCCATGCGCAGAGACGACTGGGCGCTGATTAGCAAGGATTCCTCGAGACTCAATACCAGTATTCCCTCTTACCGCAATGTACTTGCCCGCACTCCCAAGCCGCCAGTGCACCCGACTCACTCCCTGAGTCCTCCACCCTCAGATGCCTCTTTCCTGCTGACTCGGCCCGCCACCCACCGCGCAGGGCCAAAGCCTTTTCCCATATGGAGCGACGAGGACATGATCAGTCACCGGCCCAAAGGACGCTTATCCACAGCCAGCGGAGAAGCCGGCTCTCGCAGTTTCCGGCTAAACCAGAGTTCCCTGGAGGCTACTCGTAGACGCAAGGTCTATCTGAGCCCTGCCTTGGCTCCCATTCCCGCGCAGAGGAAAGTGAGGATAAAGAGACGGGCGAAGGATGAAGTGATGATGGTGGAGTTCAGTCCTTTGGCGGGGGCTATTAACTTGCAGCCGCTTAGTACTCAGAGAGTGTCCAAGTCCGCACACAGCCAATCTCGCAAGCGCAGCCAACGAACCGACCAATCAGTCCTCATCGACATCGTCGCTAAAACCAACCGAGAAGGCGAAACAATTGAAGAGCCAAAGGAAACTGTGGGCCTGTAATAGGATAATCGGTAATACTGGTAAAAACTGGTATTTAGCACGATTTAGTGTTGCTTCTTGCCTTTGCTTCTAGCCACCTTTTGGCGAGCAGCCTTTCCAGCTCTTCCCGTCCTTCGAAGTGGCTGATGTATTGGAATGACTGATTTCCCTCATATCTGTGCAGCATTGCACTGGCCTTTTCTTCCCTCTTTCCCTTCCTTCGTCCCTTATTTCCCTCGTTCCTGGGCCAAAGCCGCTCCACTAGCCTTCCCGCTTCTTCCCTCGAGGCCATTATCACAGTCCGAAGAGACTCAGAAAGCTCCTCAAACAGGCGAATTTCCTGCTCTAAGCAGGGAAACACCACCGCCGGATCCACCGACCCCAAGGGGTCCAGCAGCCTGCTCAGGTCCGGACTGGGGAGGCGGGGCGGGGAGATAGACAGGCTGTGATGTTCCTTAGCGATGTCTAGTAGGGCTGTCACTTCCCTGGCCAGGGTTTCGTGCAGGTCTACCACTTCGTGGCCTTCGTGTCTGCGCTCGAATTCCATCCACACTGCCTTGGGCAGCTCTGAGCGGATAGAGCTCAGGTTCATTATATGCTGTGACTAAGAGAGTGCAATGCTGGGCAGAGAGGATGGTATTACGTAGGGACTGGGTGCAGCGGGAGAGAGGAAAAGTCAGGGTGGAGGTGAAGTAAGTGGGGTTGGAACTGAATTCGAGGAGACTGAAGTCCTCTCCTGCTGGTTTGCCCCTCAGATACGCCTTCACACGCATCTCTGCCTCTCCACTCCCCTCCACTGCCTTTTCTCCTGTCAATCACTGGCCTGGACTTCGCCTTCCACTTCGTTCGACTGCCCGAAGGCACAAGTCTGCGAATGTCCACCAGGCCGCTGGCTTTGCCTAACGGCGACTGCTCTTCTGTCTGATTGGAGGCGCCCAGGTCTCCCAGCGACAGCTGTTTCCGTATATATCCCCGCAATATCGGCGCAAAGGGCCTGCTCCGCCCTGCTCTGGCGGCCTGCAAGCCAGCACTGACTGGGGGTCTGGACAGCGGGAAGTCGATAATCGGCCGTGAGGGCGAGCGAGAAGTCTTGGGCGAGTGGCGCAACGAGCTAGTCTGTGCACAGAAATCACTCGGAGTACTGACAGGCTTGCGTATTTGATTTATATACTTCTGCGTTTCTCTCAGGAAGTCCATTGTGCTTCTCGCTTCCTGTCCGCTGCCTGTGATTTTCAGCATTGGCCGAGTGGTGATCGACCTCCATCTGCTGGGGATCGAACTCGGCCAGATGAAATAGAGCTGAGTAGGCCTTACAGGCGTATCAGCGTTGCTGTCCCAAGGACGGTTTCGGAGCGGTGGGTCGGTGGTGGGACTCACGTTGCGAGTTGCAGCTTGGGACTGGGTCTTTTTCATATACAGAAAGGGAGGAAATAGTGCTGAAACTCGTAGGTTAATCTACGTTTGTATGGACTGGGCGTATTTCTATATATCTACTGCAGATATCTGACTTCATTCTTTTGAATAACTACTCTTCAACTAGTTTGGGAAAGGTGTTGAGGAGTGCAGTCAGGTCGTTGCAGAGGCAGAACTCGGCTTCGACTCCATTGGCCCTGCTTACCTGTTCACAAAGGCTTTTATAAGCGTCCCTGCGGGCGACTTCAATGATCTGCATAGGTCCTACTTGGATATCCACAGGGTAGCCCAAGTGCTGGAAAGCTCTAAGTGGCTTCCACTGGCTTCGAAAGTAGACACTGCTGCTATTGGAACTGACCAGTGCTATGGTCTCTATCCGGACTCCCACCTGTTCCCTCACTGTGAAAGTCACAGTCAGCTGCTCACTCTTCTTGTCCACAGCCGCTCCATAGGCTTGCACAATGCTGCCCACACTAAGCCGCCTGCAGAGCAAGCCTCCCGGTAGACTCCTGGGCGTGTACTGCTGCTGGTTGATGAGATACACAGTCTCTTCCACTATGACATTGAGAAGTCGCTCTATGTCTCCCAGGCCCCAACTATGGATAATGTCGCTTGGGATTTCCTCCACTGAGGGCAGACAGGAGCAAGTCCAGGGGGTTATGCCCACATCCTCGCATACCCGGCTATCTTCGATTTTCTCTGAAAACAGCACTTTCGCGTGATGTAGGTAGGCTTCCTGATGGACTGGATAGTGCTGGTGATAGGGCAGCAGGGAGAAGCCGAGGATAGTGGCTCGTAGGTCGAGTTTGGAGACCAGGCGGAAGGTGTTGTGCCAGAGACAGTCGTAGGAGTAGGGTAGAATATCCAAAAGCCGGGTAGGCGCTGAGAGAAAAAGAACTGGAAGCTTGTGTTCTTGCTCTGCCTCCAAATCCCTCTCCCAATCCCCATACCTCATCCCATGATCTCCCTGCACAAACAGCACCACATCATTCGCCACTCCGAATCCATTCAAAAACTGCCTCAAAAAATGCGCCAAGTCCTCGTCCAGCGTAGCCGCATGCTGTCCACTCGACTCATGTGCAGCGTCCAAGTGCAGATATATGAACTGATTGGCGCCTGAGTATAGGCGAGTGAAGGCTTGAGTGTAGTTTAAGGCGTAGTAGTGAGACATGTGGGGGCCGATGCAGCGCTGTCCGGTATTTACTATGTGCATGTTGACTCCGCAGTACTTCTGTGTGCCGCAGTAGAAGGATCGGATTAAGTGGTCGACATCTAGCTGGTCGCCTAAATAATCGGGAAAGTGTTTATCGCAGTCCTCAAACCCTAGCATCGTCACATACCCTTTTGCTCGCAATAGTGCCCAAAGGGAGGTTTCCCCCAGTGCATCTCCCTTCGGCGGACTCTCAAATCCTCGCAAAGTCTGGTTAGAAAACATCGGCACCATATTTTCAGGCGACCCCTGTCCCATTATATTGTGCACTTTGAAGTCAAACACTCCATAGCGTCCGAAGTTATTTAGCGAAGTCAGCATTTGCACTGTAGACTTCATTTTCCTGTAAAAATGTCGTCTGGAGTAGCTATCCACAGAGATAAAGAGAATTATCATTGGACAGATAGACTCGAATTCAGAGGATTCTCGCATGATTTTGCGGGCTCGTTTGAAGGCCTCGGGTTGGAACTTCGGCTCCAACTTGACACTGTTATACACCTTATCGCAGGCGGAAAGGACGAATTCACTGGAAGTATTGACTGGCGAGTGATAGGGCTGTGCGACTAATTTGGGACTGAGGGAGGTGTAAAGCATGTGTGCTGTAGGGGAGAGATAGGCGGGATACTGCACGTACCGGGCTGTTTCGTTACTTTTGCATTTCACCGAAAACTGCCCTTTGTTAGTGTCCAAGTCCAGCACCGCCATTTCCTCCGCGACCTTCGACCTGCAGGCCGGATATTGGTACTCAGGGAAAATCTGCAGCCCCTTCTCTACACTATACCCAAAAGTACTGGGAACGCACGCCAATTGTCCTCTCATCTCCAGCACCTTTTTGTCCTTATCCACCACGAACGCTTCCGTGTACTTTACCTCTGACTTGAACTCTGCATTGGGCGTGAACTGCTCCCAGGGACAGTTCTCGAGGCAAGGGACGTAGGGGCCGTCTGCGGTTCCGTAGGTGGTCTTGAAGGAGTAGTGCAGAGTTGCGGTTCTTAGAGCGGCGGATTGGGTGAAGCGGCTGGGGAAGTAATGCACAGAGATGGAGGAAAAGATAGGGGAGAAGGGCAGGAGCAGAAGGCAGAAGAGGAGGAAAAGCAGGGTGAGCAGGGACCTGGGAGGACTCATATGGAACAATGTGGGAGAGGAATATGGAGAAGGGCAGACTAACGAGTGAGGGGTGCCGAATGGTTCCAATAGTCCTTAGCACCTTTTTAAGTTGCAAAGCATCGAATTAGCGATGCAGTCGAAAGCAGCCGCACCTGTATTTACTCATAAATTTAGTCTGCACCCAATGTATAGAACTCCACTTTCTCTTCACAGCAGTGCAATGAAGTCACTTTCCTCTACTTTGCCGGAGTCCCCATTAGCAGTCCAATGGCCTTACATTTCAGTAGGCGATTTAGTGTATAGCGGCTTATAAAAGGCAGTTAATTCCCATCCTAACCTTTCCTATTCCTATTGCTTGTCCTTTCTTTGCATATATTTACCCTCTATTAGTCTTTTTCTCAGCCAAAAGCCCCGTATCCGCCAGTCCACTTTCCATATCTTCAGTCAAAATGGCTCCATCCTTCCCTTTCTCTCGCATATAATGCGAATTTCCCAGTTCCTGCAGGTCCTCGTCCTGGCTCTACTCACCAAGCACCTGACCTACCTGAAGGCCATCTCTTTCTACGAGAACGGAGTGGAAATAAAGGAAGCGCTGTGGCCGGACTGGCAAATGTGGGATGAGGAGGAGTATACAGTCACACGGGCGTTTGCAGCGGAGGCAGATGTGGCGTTTTCCTTCAGTTACTATGATTTCTATGGAGTTGCGAACTTTGTCTACTTCACTCAGTACCAAGGTCAGCTCAACTCAGGACCCTGGGCCCCCCTTCAACCAGGCCCCACAAGTCCCATTTCCCTCCTCGGCTCCCTCCAAGTGGGCAACAACTCTCTCCTCCTCCAAGCCACCGACTACCTGAGCAACACTCGCACGTATACCTTTCAGCTCTGGATAGACGCTCCCGCCCAAGCGCTGACAAGCTATACATGGAGTGGAGAGGCAGCAGAGTTTCAGTGTGGACTGGCTGCAGGGAAGGAGATGGACTATGTGTGTGGTCCGGAAACCAGAGGGAATGACTTGAGGATTGTGGCGGAAACTGGCAGTGGGAGTCAGATAGTGGCGAGACATGTATCGATGATTAGTAGGGGTGAGGAGTGGCGTGACTTGGGCTCCTCCGCCAACACCACTTTCCCCAACTTCTTCTCCAGCGCAGGCGACCACTTCCTCGAACTGCTAGTCCGCAGCCAAGCCCAGCCCCGACTGCAGCGTCTCTACCGCTTTCTATTCACGAAACCCGCTGCCAACTACCAAGTCCTCAACACCACTTTGTGGCTCAACACCTCCGCCAACATCCAAACCTGGGCCAACTTCTTCCAACTCCAACCCCGGCCTCACCCAGAAGTCACTGTCTATACCGCTGTGGGGGAAATGATGAGAGCGTGGAATAGCTTGCTAATGATTAGCTTGAGCACTTGGCAGCCCGGGGCTATTCAGATCTACAGGCCTAATGTCACTACTAGCTATGTGGCTACTGCCACGCCGGTTAATTTCTTTCTGTCACTGAGAAGTGGTGTGAATTTGATAGTGATGAGGCAGGCCTCGGAGCCTGGCTTCTCGGTGTCGTATTATTTGGAGCTAATGGATGCGGTCTATGCCGCAACTCGAATTCGGCTGTATTGGAATCCACTGGTGGATATGCAGGACGGAAGGGACTACAGTACCAACTGCTCCTCCCTCCCCTCAGGGTACTCCTATGCATACCCAGCCTCTAGCCTGCGGTCCTTCTCCGCAATAAAAGCCGCCAACCCGAATTTAACGCTAATCACCGAACTAAACCAAAGCCGACTTGCCATATCCGCCCAACTAACTCTGCCCTCCATCCCTTTCCAGCCCAATGCAGGCATCCTTTTCCTCATTGACACCGCTTCCGACCAAGTCTCTGCCTATATCAACTTCTACCAACAGCCCCGGGAAACCCTCTACCTCACAGGGAACAAGTCCTTCTACCCTGTGATGCCGGGCGCTAATAATCAGCTGGTGAGCAGGGTGGTGGCTGAAGACTGGTCTGGCCAGTTGAGCTGGAACATGCACTTGTATGTGCAGAACAATGAGACTGGGGTAAGAAGTGTGGAAGTGGGCGAGCCGGCCTGGGCAGAGGGCGGGGGGATCAGACTGGGCAGCTGGGACAACGACTTCAATGTGAGTATCAGTGCGAAGGACGCTAGGGCGGTTATACTGGTTATGATGGATGAAAGGGCGTATGCAGGTTCCAACGTGTCGAGTGCAATTACAGGGCGTATTACTCTACCACGGGGTCTACTCCCGGCCACTATTGCACTCAATATCACAATCCTCGCAGAGTCTCGCAACATCCAAGCAGTCCACGTATACTCCATTACCCGAGTGGATGTATGTGGAGACGGGGCGAGGTGGGCGGGCCTAGAGGAGTGCGACACTGGCAGTGAGCAGCAGCAGGGCGGCGGCTGCTGGAATTGTGAGGTTGAGACAGGCTGGAGATGCAGTGGCGGCTCTGCGCTTGGTAAGGATGTGTGTGTGCGCTGGGCTGGGCAGCAGGACGCGAGTGCTCCGAGTGGGAACACTGGGAGTTCTGGGCAAAATGGAGGAAATAATGGCACAGAGACTACTAATCCACAGGGAAATGGACAGCCGGAAATGCCTGACAACAGTACTATACCCGTTAGCCAGCCGAATGATACTGCTATGGAGCCGCAGCCGAATCGAAATCCTTCAGAACTGCCGAACTCTACACCTAATAACGACACTGAGACTGGAAATCCGGCCAATACCCCCAACTCAACTGCTAATTCAACAGACAAAACCTGGTCTTTCCCCTACATTGACGTATCTTTTCTACTGCTTTCCAGCATGTCCCTGGTCTCCTTCGCCACCGCAGCCAGTCTCCACTCTCTCCTCCTGTCCCCCTTCCTGCATAGTCCCGCCACTACCATCGTCTCCCTACTGTCTCAGCTCCAAGTCCTCGCTCTCTGGGGCCAAGTGGCCAGTCCGCCCGCCCTCCTCCATAGTCTTCTAAGCGACTTCCACTGGACGCTTTTCAGACCGTCTAGACTGCTCCCTAGTCCTGGACGGAGACTTGTGGAGGTGGCTGATATAGTGGAGGAGACTTGGTATGTGTGGGTCTTGTTGGGAGCGCTGGGGGCGGTGCATGTCCTTTGTTGGACTATGCACAAGGGACTGAAGAGCAGAGTTACAGCTGCTTTGGTGCATTTTATGACCTTTTCAGCGTACATTTACTGGTACTTGGGAGTGTATGCGGGACTAGCAGTGACCTGGCTCGACTACTCCTGGGCCTTAGAGACAGACCCTCTGTCCCTCTGCATCTACTCCTGCCTCTGTCTCCTAGTCCTCGCAGGCCCCTTCGCCTTAGTCCTGTTCCTCTGTCTCAACCGTTCCCATCTCCCCTCCCTTTCCTTCACTAGCCGCTTCGGTGCCTTATACGAGTGCATTCGGCTGCACACTCCTGCCTCCCACAGTCCCAGCAGTCCAGAAGTCCCTAGTCCTGAGGTGATTTACATCACTTCGCAGGCACCCAGGGCTTTTCACACCCTGCGCAAGGCCCCTGCTGTGCTGAAGGACGAGGACCAGTCTGAGGAAGGAGAGGTGCATAGGTCTTATGTCGTGCAGCCCACGTCCCCGGAGTTGCCCAGACCCATGTTCTACTCCACACCAATGGAGGGACATAAGCGAGGCAAGGCCGACCCCACAGACAGAGCAGTGCACGGCTTCGAAGACTCCACCGAGCCCCAGTCCCCCGCCCTATCCGCCTGCCTTTTCCCCAGCTCCAGCCTGTTCCAAGCCCTCGCAGTAGTGCTTCTGCTGGGCAGTGGCCAGTTGCTGCCCGGCTGCCTACTGGGCACAGTGTCAAATGGCCTCTTTTTGGCCTATTTGCTGCGATATCGTCCGGTGGAAGGAAAGCGCTACTTCCTGCTTCATTGTCTCAAGTCCTTGTTGATGGGTCTGTGTTGGCTGTGTCTGCTGCTTCTGTATCTCACGGATCCGCCGGTTTTGGACCTATTTGCGGTCGTTTTGATCGCAGTTCTGGTCTGCATATACCTGTTTGTGTTCCTATTGGAGCAATTCACCCTGCTAAAATTGCTATTGCAGCGGAAAAGACTATCAATTGCGCCTATAACTGCTACAGAGCTGCCAGTCCTGCAGGTCTGGAAGTGTGAGAAAGGCCAGCCCGATATCACCTCCACAGACAGGCAAACCAACGCTAAAACTGACCTGGGCACTACTGAAAGACCTGATTTATCAGCCGTTTAACTCCTTTTAGGCTAAATTGTACTTGCGAAGCACCTTTTCCATCACTTGGTGGGCTTGCTGCACGCCTTCTAGCGCGTATATGGTATTAAACCAGCGATAGACGTGTGGAAATCGCACTAAGTCCAATTTCATCAGTTTCCCTTGGGAAATTTCACAGACAGCCGCCAAATCCGCTATACTGATCCTGTCCCCAGCCAAATAATTCCTCTGTCCCAGCCAAACTTCCATACTTTCCAGCGCTCTATAGGTCTTTTTCTCTGCCTCCAGCGGCTTCCCTAGCTCTGGGTCCGTCTTGCTGCGGAAAGCGTCGAAGTGGTGGTGGACCAAGGCAGCCAAAGCCCTGAGGTTGGAGTGGTGCCAGTGCAGATAGCAGTCGACTCTGGCTCTGGCCTGTGGGTTGCGGGGGTACCAGTGGTCCTCACAGGCCTTAGTGGAGTGGAGATAGGTCAGTATGGCGTGGCTTTCTGCGAGGACGAAGTCACCGTCCTCGAGGACAGGGATGTAGCCGAGAGGCTGGAGACGTAGGAAGGCGGGGGAGTGGTGTTCGCCTTTGTGGAGGAGGTGCTGGACGAAGGTGTAGGTGATGTTTGTGAGATTGCAGAAACAAAGCACGGCGCGAGTAGGCTGAGAGGTGAAGTCACCATGTATGCGGAGCGCCATTGTCTCTATGCACCCAGTCCTCTCAGACTCATAATAGTGACAGATGTGGCTCTTTCCAGCCCTGCTTTCTCTCACTCAGGCCTTCAAATACAGCCAGGGAGACGCTGACTCCGTCTGCAGCTTTCAAAACGCAGAAGCCACCTCCCCCCAAATCAGTCCCGGCGAGTCCGCCTCTACTCGCCTAGTATCCACCCTGGGCAGCAACGCTCTCACAGCGTATTTCAATGCCAACGACACTTCCCTGAGCTCCAGCGACACTCGCAACTACCTGGTGGACATCTGGCCTGCGTGGATGTTTCTAGTGCTGTTGGCTGTGGGAGTGGCGCTGTGGAGTGGGTATTGCTTCTGTGTGTGGTGTAAGTGCTGCTACTGTCTGTTGAGTCCTGCAACGACCCAGTTGTCGCGGGTACGGAAGCGAGTGCCATACGTCCTGATTGTCCTGGGTATGGTTCTGAGTCTAGGACTGGTCCCTGTGCAGGTCTATTTCGCGACGTAGCCTCTATTTAGGCAACTGTACCAAAACCTGCTCTACCTTCGCTGTGCCAGTTTGCGCTACAGCACCGGGTACTACTACGGCTACAAGGACTGGAGCGGCCTTGCAGTTCTCAATGCTACAGGCGAATCAGTAATATCCCAGCTCCAATCTCACACTGAAAGCATCAATAGTACACTATTCCCCTACTACACAGACACACAGAAGCAGCTGGATTCCGTCTCCCGAGAGATGATGGCACTGGTGGACCAGTTCACCAACAAGTGGTCAAGTAAGAGTAAACAGACTTTCCCACGACCACAAACCCCAACTCCTTGCTCAATAGTCAGCTTCCTGCGAGCTATATCTGCTCTGCGTGTAGAGATCTCAATCGCTATTCGACGCTGTTCAAGACTGAACTCGGGCAGTTCATTGTGCCCTATATACAGCTATGCACTAATACGTTGGAAGAGACGTATGCAAGCCTCATAGTGCCATTAGATGACACTGTGGCGGAAATACGAAAACGACTGGATGCTTTATCCGTCCTAACGGAATATATGGAAAAGTACGATGAAACCCATATGCAGGACCTGCTAACAGGAGAAGAAGCAGTCACAAGTCTGACCTTTATAATGCTGAGTGCAGGGACTATTGCCCTGTTCATTTCCATCCTAACCGGCCTCAGCCTGCTCTGCGTTGGCACCGGACACTACGCCTGGAGGAAAGGCATACACGTAGGCTGGACTGTCCTTTCCCTCTCTCTATGCTTGCTGCTGGTCTGTGCGGGAGTACTGCTGCCTGGCAGTGTGTTCCTAGGGGAGGCTTGTCCTATAGTGAAGGGAATGCTGGATAGGGACCAAGTGGGAGTGCTGGTGGTAGGGCTTAGACAGGGAGGGGCGGCTGGGGAGGCCTTGCAGTCCTGCTTTCAGTCTAATTTCACCTTCGATACGTACATATCCGCCACTGATGTATTGGCTTTTTTGCCTGCTTGGGACGCTGATTACGAGCGAATTGCAGGCTACAAGTACCACGGCAGCTCCTTCCAATTCTACACCCTTTCCCTGCTGAAGGAAGAAACCTCCACCCTGCAAACCACCACTTTCCTAAGTAGTCAGGACCAACGCCAGTCCTGGCAGTCCCAAACCGACATCCCCTACTTCCTTAGTCTCAACACCTCTTCCAAAGCAAGCCAAAGTGACCTCCACACAGGCTTTTACCTGAACGACTACACAGACTATGCGAGTGGCACTGCGCAGTTCTCTCAGTGCAAAAGGATAATCACGAATGACTATTGGACCTATGAAGCTGGGAGTTGTCCAGCGGAATATACCTATTTACCCAAATTACTGCTTATACTGTCCTCTACAGCCCAGCCCAATTGCTACGCTTTAAGCGATAATTTCACTCAAACAGACCTGAATAGTAGGTATATCAACCTGGGGATGTACACTGGCTGCAGCAATGTCGGCGGAAAGACGTACACCAGTGCAGTGATGGACTACTGGACTGCGGCTAATCAGTCCTATACGCTGGAACTGTCCTTTCGAGGGGTTATCAGGCAGTTGCGCTTGGAAGAAGCTGAATTGGAGCAGGAAATTCGCTCGAAATTGCTGAAAATAGGCGTTTATTCCTCTGCCTTACTTGCAGTTCACCCGAGTATCGACTCTTTGGTGTCGCTTAACCCTGCACTTGCCTCGAATCTCCTTTGTCCGAGTCTGCAGAACCTCACTAATAACCTGTATCGAGCCCTATGCGGAGAGCTACTACCCAACACACTGATGCTAGCACTGGCTAGTGGAGGGCTGGCAGTGGTCCTAATGGCTGCTTCGGTGGCAGCCATGATGGGACATATGTGGTTTCGGACAGATTTGGAGATGGACAAAGAGTCAGTCATGCGGCAAGTGGGGCGGGGAGCGCCGGCAGAGGTCCAAAAAGAGACAGAAGCGAAGGGAGAAAGCCTATTCGAAGCAGCATCCGAGCGGACCATCCTCGAAAGTGAGGCTTCCATCCGTCTCCCCGCAGTCAAGCCCGGCCTAGCAGTGTTCCAAGTCACTAAACCGCCCAAAAAGCCGAAATTCACTAGTCCTATTTAGCTCTGTGAGGCAATTAATGTGTAATATGGGTCTAAGCCAGCGGATTTCGCTGTCGCATAGTCCTTTCTCGCCTGTGAACTCGGTGGTGCAGGGGCGCTAGGAGGCAGAACTGCGGACTGCCCCGCATGGACAGCCAGCGAGAGCGAGTGCGAGTATGAAGGTTGAAGCCCTCTATGTCTGGAAGCACTGGGTTGAAGCGAGGGTAGAGGCAGCGCTGCAGACGAGGGGTGGACACTGGCTGTTTCTTAGGGAAAACGGGAGTTTCGATGGAGGCTTGAATTCGCCTCCGTGGTGAATTTATTAATGCACAGACCCGCTGCATCGGAGATCCACTGGGCAGCGCAGCCACATAGTCTGGCACCTCAGGCGACACTGCAATCTTCCTATGTCCAAAAGGCGTCAATGACAAGGGTCTGGGTCTGCCAGCCAGGTCCCGCCTATAAGGCCGAATAGGAGGGCAGTCCTCTGCTTGACAGGAAGCGTCAGAAACCTCTGTTTCCGTGTGTAGGGGGGGAGACGCGGACTGCAGGGCTGAGAGTTGCTGTGTGGAAGTGAGGACTTTGGGGCCACTGTGCATATTGTTGTAGAAAAGCATGGGTTGGGAGAGGAATTGGAGCTTTTGGGTTTGGAGGATAGAGTTGTCTGTATCTCAGGCAAAATACAGTTTATCAATAGCAAGCTTTAGTCTCTATTAGGACAGATAAGGGAGAACTCCACCATTGCCTATGTAGGAAATAATTGCCTCCTTCTCAATCAGACCTATCTGGCCGTTTTCGCTGCAATTCCCACAAAAAGGCCTCAATTTCCACAGAAAGCAGGCTAAAGCCAAGTCCGTGGCATACTGCCGCCAGACCATTAATATGTTCTGGGGGGCGGCTTTGAAGCAAGGACACGCCTGCCGTCCCTCCGCCCAGGAAGGACAAACCACCATTCTGCACCTCTCCCACGCCTGGACCGAGGGAGAAGCAGTCCTCAAGGTCAAGGTCGAGGCCCAGGACTGCCACCTAGCCTCTCTGTCATCTAGGAAGCCTGCGGAGACTTTTAACCTCTACTTCGACCTGCGGAAGGGAGTGGAGTTCGAGGCGCAAGGCAGCGGAGTGGTCTATTTGGCTGGCTATTTTGAGCCGCTGCCGAGTAAAAAATAGGACATTGTAATCCACTGATCAATGCCGAAGAATAAGGGCAAAGGCGGCAAGAACCGCCGCAGGGGCAAGAACGAGTCTGACCAGAAGCGTGAGCTGATCTTCAAGGAAGACGGCCAGGAGTACGGCCAAGTCATCCGCATGCTAGGCAACGGCCGTCTGGAAGCCCACTGCTTTGACGGCGTGAAGCGCCTTTGCCACATCCGCGGCAAAATCAGAAAGCGAGTGTGGATCAACGTGGACGACATCGTGCTTTTAGGCCTGCGGGAGTACCAGGACGACAAGGCAGACGTGATAATGAAGTACTTGCCCGACGAAGCACGAGCCTTGAAGAGTTACGGAGAACTACCGGAGGACATTCGTGTGAATGAAGACGCAGGGCCTGCAGGCACAGATGCACATGTAGCCTTCGAATCCGGGGATGAGGAAGAGGCAGACTCAGGCAGTGACGTCAACCCTGAGGACATATAGCCTTATCTAGGACAACAAGGACCATAAATGGACCCTGCGACAGGCGTTTTCCGCATCACGCAGTTCTTGGAACATAGACCCAGGCCTAGGGGCTTTTACTACGGCTCTAGGTCGCTCAACCCCAGCTATGCGGATATTCATAAGTTGGATGATGTGACGAGGTTTAACAGTGCGGTGCATGTGGTGACCAGGTACCAGAGCAGTCCGAACCGCTGTGCGACGCCTAAGAAGCCCACTACTCAGGGGGGACTGGTCCGCAGTCTCAAGAGACGTCCTCTCTCCCCTCGCTCCTTCCATCTCTCCACCATCATGAAGTCCACAAGTCTGGTGTCCCTGGAAGCCAAGCGCGATCTAATGGTGAAAGCCCGCCACGCCAACCTGCGCACCAGCACCGCCGGCCCCATCACCAAAGCCGTCAAGGCCCCCAACTCTCAAAACATCATGAACGACTTCCACAAGCGGGAAACCAACGCAGGCTTCGCGCGCAACCAGCTGGGCGGCATATTCACGCACTAATGACAGCGCTTAGCTAAATGGCTGAGGGCAGGGGACTCAGGATGTCGATAAGGTGCATTTCGTCCGACTTCAGCGGCTGCATAGGAGACTTGAGTGGGGCGGGCAGCAGCATGGGCTCCTCCTTGATGCGCTCTTCGGCCTGCTGGTCACTTATCAACTGAGTCACTAGGGCGTTATAGTCACTGAATTTGGTCTGGAAGGGACTGTTCCTAGGCTGCGACAAGGCCGCCACCACCTTATTGAGTTCCTGCAGAGTCACATTCCCCACCATGTCCGTCACCAGTCTCCACTGCTGATACTTCCCTGTGAAGTCGCTGGACTGGTGCACGCAGAAGGCTTCGAACATAGGCGCTTCGGTGGTGAAGTGCAGCTTGGCGGAGTAGGCGGAGAACTGCAGCAGGGTGTCGCTGCCGAGTTGCAGGTCCACAGTGTTCGCTTTGTCTAGGAAGGCGGCCCACAGGGCCACTTCCAGCTCTTCCATGAGGAGGTCGTTGGCGATGCGGTTGAGGGTTTGCATGAGGACGAGAGGAGGCACGTCTAACTTGGCTCTCGCAGTGATATGTCTCAAGTACAACTGCCTCGTATACGTAACTTCCGTCTCCAAGTACTTCTTCTTCATCTCCTTATACCTAATGAGCGCAGCCCTCCTCAACTTAAACTCCGAAGTAACAATGGGCTGCAAGGGCCCTGTGCTCCTGCGCAGAGCAGGCGCCAGGGAGTGCGACATGGAGGAGGGGAAGAAGGCGGAGGGAGACAGTGCTTCTGACTCGGACATTTATATGCACCAATGCTGGGGAATGGTAGTTACCTATGCGACTGGGACTGGGAGTCACGTTGGGACTGCACTGGGGACTGCTGGCCTTGGGAGTGGTGCATGGACGGGAGTTGTATGAGGAAAAGAGACTGGCCACTTATGTGTTTTGGACGTTTGCGGTGACTGCAATGGCTCTAAGCTGGATTACTAGCTGTCGGGACCCGGGCTATTGTCCGATAGCAGATACAGCTCTCGGCCTGCATAGTGTTCCTGAGTGCGGACGGACTCTCACAAATGTAGTCCCGAAACTCCCGCAGGAAGAAGCTCCGGAAATACACCAACTCTCTGAAAGTCCGCTGCAGGACTGCTCTGTGCAGCTGGAACTCAGCCTGGAAGCCAGCAGTTCCTGCAAAGAAAGTGCATTTCAGGGAATATCGGACCCCGCCCCTATCCCTCTTCAGCTGCGTCCTGAGGAAATATCGACCTTGCTGTCTGCTCCCCAGCCCACTCTTCACGCAGAAACCAGCCTCCAAGCAGCCAGCAACCCCCGGGAAGCCGACCCTCTCTTACGCTATTGTCCTCTGTGCAACCTCGAGCAGCGTCTCAGATCCAAGCACTGCACTGCCTGCCGCCGCTGCGTAGCCCGGTACGACCACCACTGTCCCTGGCTCAGCACCTGCATAGGCGAAAAGAACCACGCCCACTTCCTATGCTTCCTCTACTGTCAATGCACTGAACTGATCATCGGCATTGCACTGATTGCGCAGGAAGTTCGGAGTAGTCAGGACAGCGGGTTCACAAGGTGGCTGGGAGCCGGGCTGATTGGCACTGCTGCAGTACTGCTGATACTGCTAGTTTCCCTGTGTTGCTACCAGACTTGGCTGCTCACTGCCAATTTGACCACTTGGGAGCATCAGTCCTGGAAGCTGATCACCTACTTGCAGACGAGGAAAAGGGCGCTTTCGCCCTTCAGCACAGGATGCAAAGGCAACATATCGGTTTTCTGCCAGTCTGCCTGCCGCTCAGAATTAACAGAATGGAAAATCACTGCTGCGAAGTAAAATTGCTGTTTTCTTGTATGACATTAGCGTAGGTTAGCACCTGGAAGTCTGGTGTTACAGGGGAAAAGTGGGAGAAAAATGCATTGACCGGGAATCGAACCCGGGTCGGATGCTTGGAAGGCGTCCATCCTAACCATTAGACTATCAATGCCTTGGTTGCTCCTCGCAGTGCAGCTTAAAGAGCATACACAGGCCTGCTATATACAGGAATGGGAAATGACACTTTGCAAATTAGTACGAATTTTGCCTTTTTATATGCGAATATTTAAGTTGGACTCAGGATAGAGCTGATTAGCGCTTTATCCTATTTGCTTGTGCGCTCTGAGGGATAAAAAGCGCCGACTTGGATACAAACTCAGCAGAAAGCAGCCAAATTACCGTTTTGCGATAGCCGAAAGTTAGCATAAGTCTGCGTTTTGTCAGTTCTCGGTCCGAATTGCCGCTCCCCATTTCCCTGCAAATATCATAATTACGCCCTGGTATGAACCCCCAGTCCACTCCCCCGCCTCTACCAGTACCCTCTGACCTTTCCTCAGTCTACAAGCCTCGCTCCCTTGTGACCACCCCACTAGTGCAGCTAGACACAGAGACTGAGGCAGAGCTGTCCTCCACTACCCGCAGACACCTGCAAATCCGCCACACTCCTGTGGCCCAGTGCAAGTACATTGCGGTGTGGAAGAGAGTCAGGGCGAAGCTGAGGTCGCAGATGTCCTTGGGACGTCTAAGGAAGGACCTAAACCTATTCGGAACCTCTCTAGTGCTGGACAACGACGACGACATCCTCTTCTCCATGCACCGCATCGAGCCTCCAAACTCCTCTCGCTCCCACCGTTCCAACCTCGACCCCGAGGTAGTGCAGCTGCCCTGGTACCTGCTGCACCCTGATAGTCGGCTGCTAAGGGGGTGGAGCCTGGTGACTAGCTTGCTGTTGCTGTACACTGCCACTGTAATGCCCTACCGCTTGGCCTTTGCAGAGGGTGCGGACCAAGGGTATTGGCTGTACTTGGAGTACTTTGTGAATGGCCTGTTTTCTATGGATCTCCTGCTGAATTGCTTCAGTGCGGTGTACTCCCCTGAAGGGGACTTGGTCAGTTCGCTGCGAACGGTGCTGTGGAGCTATGCCAAGGGCTGGCTGGTCATTGACTTAGTCGCTTGTTTTCCCTTCAACCTGGTGGATAGCTCCGGGAGTATGACCAACTCCACAGGAACCGGCTACAACGGACTGGTTAGGCTGGTGAGAGTGCCGAGACTGTACCGTCTGCTGCGACTTTCGAGGCTTGTTAAGACGCTCAAGTCGTCGGACGGCTGCATGTCCCGCTTGCAAGACTATTTCGCTCTAAAAAACAGCGCTCTGCGTCTATTCAGCTTCTTCATGTCAATGCTCGGCGCTGTGCACCTTATGGCCTGCTTGTGGTGCTTCGCGCCTAGTCTCGAAGGCTACTCCGTAGACAGCTGGGTGGTGCGTCTCGGCTTCATCGACCAAGAAAACAGTGAAGTTTATATGGCAGCCTTCTACTGGGCCTTTACCACTCTCACTACTGTGGGCTACGGGGACATCACTGCTGTTTCTTCATTGGAACAAATCATTGCGGTGTTTTGGATGCTGTTCGGCATTTGTTCCTTTTCCTTCGCGATTGGCTCGCTGACCAACATGATTGCGAAGCTGGACACCAAGGAGTCCCACCTGCTGCACAAGTTGGAACACATAGACGAGTTCTGCAAGGAAACTCGCCTTTCGAAGGACCTGCGCACCCGACTCAGACACGCACTCAGGTACTCCAGCGAACACATGGGCTTCAGCTGGCGACACAAGTACCGGCTATTCACAGAACTCCCGAAAAGACTGAAAATGCAGGTGGCCATGGCGATGCACCAAGGTACAGTGCAGGAAATCAGCTTCTTTACTGAGAAGAATGAGGAGTTCATTGCCTCTACGGTGCCTTTTCTCCTGCCGCTGTTCGTGGCAGAGGGGGAATGTGTGTATAAACGCAAGGACCACCCGGTGGATATGTACTTTATAGTCAAGGGACGATGCGCTGTCACAATGATCCACAAAATCCAAGTCGTGCAGCTGAGACTAGTGCAGCGCGGAGCCTATTTCGGCGAAATCGAGATTTTAGAGGGCATTCCGCGGCTCTACTCAGTGCAAACCATAGCCGACTGCGACCTTTTAACCCTGGCTAAGCCAGTGTTAAAGGACATTGAGGCTGATTTCCCTAGCATTTTCTCTGAAATTCGGAATATCGCGACTACGCGAAAGGAATTATATAGAGAATTGGAAAAGGAATTCTTCGAATCGGTGAAAATTGGGAGGAGATATTCGCTGCACAACCTGCATTCGCAGGAGTTTTCAATGAAATTAGAGGAGGTGGGCAAAAGACGTAGTCTTCGCGTGAATCTCCCGATTTCAGCCCTCTTTACGGAGCAAAGTCACGCGAAAACGGAATTGGTGCGAGCAGTTTCCGCGACAACGGACACATTAAAGACGTTGGAGAGCCAAATTATAGCGATAAAGGGGCGAATCCAGTCCCAACAGCGCCAATTTGGCCACTCCCAGACTCACCCACTCCTACCCTCCCGCCCCATCCTGAAGCATGCAGCGACCTAACTACATTCTTAGTATAAAATCTGTTTCTATGGCTATTCGCTTTGCTGAGGAAATAGCTGCGAATTCCACTCCAGCCTCCTCTATAGGCAACTTCCGCAGCAGACTACAATTCGAGGAGTTAGAGGACGAGGAAGAGGACGACTTCCCCCTGGTGCCCTGCTGCAGTGCTCTTTTCCTCTTACTGACTGCTGCGGGACTCATTGGGACTGGCAGTCTGCGGGCCTTTTATTTGAAGGCGAACAGTGCAGGAGTGCCCTTCTGGCTGCTGGGCGGACTGCTGCTCGTGCCCTTTATTTACTACTTGCGAAAGACATTTAGGGCGCTGAGAGGGAGAGGTGTGGGGATCAAGCAGGTGCGGGGGGCTAGTATAGGGCCGTAATGCAGACTTAGAGCTTAAAGGCGTCTTGAGCATTTGTGTACCCCTCCACAGTCCAAGCGCCTCGTTCAAATTCCCCCTCCAACTGCCCTCTCCTCCATCCCGAATACCCGAAAAACACCTGCGAATGACTGCCTTTCGCAGGCTTGAAAACCCCCCTTGTGAAATACAGCCCAGGCAACACTTCGACTTTATCAGGGATTGAAGAGTCTGTATGTAGGAGAAACCTGCCTTCCAGCTCCACCGGTCCTCCCATCTTAATAGTGCCGTGCACACTAGGCAGCACACTCGCATTCATGATCAGTCCTAAAGTCCCTTCTGCACTGGAGTGGGACACGATTAGGACAGTGGATTGGTGGAAGAGACCGTCGGGAATAGCCTCTGTAGCCTTGATTAGGACGCCTGGGGCTAGGGCTGGACACACAGGTCCCGGGTCAGTCCAGGGCTCTGGGGTGGGAGAGGACTTGGGAGGGGGCGTGAGAAGGCGGGAAAGCAGGTCTGGGAAGTGCGGGTGGAAGCAGATTTCCGTGATGTCGAGAATTAGCATGTGGAAGAAGAAGGAGTAGATGAATTCTCGAATCAGAGGGATCATTATTACCAGTCCATCAATCCCTATCTTACCCCGAAGTCCCAGTTCTCTGGCCCGAAGTCTCCAAAGCGTCCATCAGTCTCGTGAGTTCATTCATCATCTGCTCGATTTTGAAGAGAGTGTTGCTGTCCAGTTCCTCGCCTGTGCCGCACTGCATGGGCTTCTGACTCGCCCCTGTGACGGACATGCTTTCGCCGTTTGTCAGGGTGTGCTGCGAAATCGACCCCAAGGAGAAGTGCTGGATGCGGAGCATTTGGTTTTGCTTGCGTAGTTGACTGTTTTCAGCCTGCAACTCTGTGATTTGGTCCTCTGCCGTACTCAAGCGCTGCTCGAGCGTCCTGCAGCCCGCGCACTCCTCTTCCTCCAGGATCCTGTCAGAAATGAGCGGCGACTCGGCCTTTTCCTCCGTTTCTTCCTGGTCGAAAGCGGCTCGGAACTCTTGTCCGAAGTTGAAGTCAGCGACTTCGACCTCGGACTGAATTGGGGTTTTGCGGACGGCTTCAGGGTCAATGCAGGCCGCTAGTTCTATCAGTCGTCTTTCCCACTGGTTTTCGTCGCTCCTGTACTTCTTCCTATAGCGGATCACATTCCTGCGGAGTCGGTTGTATATTAAGCGATGCGAGTTGAGGTCGTCTGGGCACTGATTACTGCGAACATCCAGGAACAGCAGACTTTTATTGGTCCTCAAAACCTCCGCAAGAGCCGCAACCCCCTCCTCCGAAACCTCATTTTGCCTCAAATCCAGCACTTTCAGCCAAATATCAGAGTGCAGGACTCGGGCAATGTCGCTAACTGCAGGGTCTGGGAGCTGGTTGAAGGCGAGACAGAGCTGTTCCAGGCCCTCGGAAATGCCCTGGGTGGGGGTTTCCCCCCTCAGGCCGCTGGCCCAAATCACCTCATCTCTGCGTTCTCCGTGCTGACTGATGATCCTGCCCAGGTCGAAGCCTGCGTTTTTCCCTAGAGAATTGCGGGAAAGGTCCAATTTCCGCAAGCCCTGGATAGAGATCAGCCCTGTCGCCAGGTCCGCAAGTGCCCAGTCCGCCAGTTCACAAGCAATTAGTCCCAAGTAGTGCAGTCCCTTGGTATCTGCGAAGCCCCGCGCCAGGAGCTTCCAAGCCTCGGAGCTGAACCTGATCCCCACCAATTTGAGTTCCTGCAGCTGGCCTGCGCCTTTCAAATGCGCCTGCAGTCCTTTGGCCAGCTTGGCTGTTTCAGTGGCATTGAAGGCCAGCCCTGTCTCCGGCTTCCCTGCCTTGGCAGGCTTTTCCTGTCGCTGCCACTTCGGGGTCGATCGCACTCTGGGACTCCTAGGGTCCTGCTTGCCGTAGGACATGTCAGTCTCAATGGACTGCACCTGGCTGCCCTTTCCCCACAGTAAGACTTTCGAGCAGGCCACCGCCTTCCCTAGGAAGGCAGCCAGTAGCTGCATATCGCCTGCCTCCAAGTCGTCCAAACAGACCTGCAATTGCCCGGCTTTGAGACTGCATGTCCGTTACCTGGTCAGAATAGGCCTTACAGGGGGGCGTTTGCCCTTCGCACAGACCTGTTTGTAGGCGGCTAGAGCCGGGGAAACGGGGACTGTGGTCTTGAGGAAGCCCAGAGCGGAGGGACGAGGGGTGGAAGCTGCGCTTTTGGACCCTGGTCTTGCCATGTAGGATATATATTCACTAGAGCAAGTCACTGAATAGTGGGTGTTTGGAGGTAGTCGGAGGCAACTATGAGAGGGAAATAGCTGTGGGGATTATTAGGCCGGGAGAAGGGGAAATTGCATAGAAGTGCTTATTGTAAGTATGAGATTAGTGGCTGTGCAAAAGGCTGATATGCACATTAGTGAAATTACTCAAAAGCAGATTAGTTTGAAGGAAATGGCACTATGGGGAATTAGAGGTGTCTATAGAATTTACACTGAAATTGTGCGTATTTGATAGGCTTTTGCTGCAGAATCAAGCAATCTGGCTATCGACTTCGAGGCAAATCGCTTCTGCCATTTCTCTCTTTCAATTCTGCACTTTCATAGCATAATCCCAATTTAAGCAGAGAAATCGCCTTCAAGCCGCAATAAAGCCTCTATGTGTGAGCGAAATCCCAGCTTGTTGCTCTCTACAGTCCTAGATGGTGCAGATAATATGGACGAAGTCTCCTCCGACTCCTCTGAAAGTCCTACAGAGCCCACTCCGCCCCAAAAAGACCCCACAGAGTCCCTACTTCCTCCCTCCGACCAGCCCTCAGAGCCAAACCTGAGCGAAATGCCGCTCCCAACCCCAGATTCCCACCATTCTATCGCTATCCAAGGCCAAGTGGAGGTCATGCTGCCCACAGATACCGTCCGAAAGGGCGTCTTTGTGGTAAAAGTGAGGTCTAAACAGGGAGAAGACGCTGAAGGGCAGTTCGAAGTGACTAGAAAAATCAGCGATTTCGCTCTTCTGAGGGCCCTGTTGGTGTTGCATTGGCCGGGAGTGCTGCTGCCCCCTTTGCCGGGCGGCCGGCTTTTCGCAGAACTGATGGAAAGACGAGACTCAGAGGACCAAAGTGAGCGCACTCGAGTGCAGTTTCAGTCCTTCTTGCAGCGGCTGATGCAAATTCCCTACCTTTTCAGCACTGAGCCAGTCCACAAGTTTCTACACGTCTCTAGCGACTACGACAAAGCCGTGCCTCACCTGAAAGAAGTCAGCTTCATCGAAATCTGCACAGTCTACCTCCAGCACTTCCTCCAATACATGCAAGAGCCCGACCCCGAGCAGCCCATCATCCTCACCCACTACGCCCAGATCTTCAAAGAAGCAGTAGGGAAGTTGCAGGCTTTCCGCAAAGTGGCGAAGAGCATGAAGGGCTATTTCGAAAGCTTGATGGATACGAATGAGCGACTTTCCGCCTGCTTTGAAGCCTATGAGGCTGACTGCATTAGTGAGTTCGGGAAGTCGGGCGAAGGGAACTATCGGCCGGTCTATAAGCGAGTGAGGAAAGCAGGGTACGAAAACCCTTATTTAGGAGTTGTGAACTGGGCGAAAAGTGAGGAATTGGAGTTTCAGTCGATGCTGGAAGTGTTGGAAGTGAGGGAGAAACTCGCAGAGGAGCGAGGGAAGTACGAGGCCAAGGTCAGAAGCCAGTCCAGCGACCTAGCCCGGCTCCAGGCTGGCAAGATGGTCCTAGGGTCGCTGCTAACCCTGCGGTCTCGCACGGAAATGCAGAGTGAGTTGGAGGTGGAGCTGAAGTGGGTAATTGCTTCGTAGAGCAATGACCAGTTGGCTGCGCTGCAGAAGCTGCAGGTCTGCGTCACTGCCCGCTTCATTGACTTCGAAGTGCCGTGCTTCAAGGTGGAGAGGATTCGGGCGTATAAGCAACTAATGAAGACCTACGCCGACACCTCCATAGCCGAACTGGAAGAGGTAGCAGTCACACAGATGATAAAGGTAGCCAAGGCAATCGGACTCAGCGTGCTTTAGACCCTAATAATGGCAAGTCCCCACTCGCAACTGCCTTTTAGCTACTTTCCATATCGCTAAGGGTTAAAACTCCAAACTGGAACTCGCAGGTACGACTTCCGGAGCCGGGGGCAAGTGCAGTTTCTCCACCGTAAGACTCCCCCCTTGCAACTTCAGTCCATAACTCAGCGTTTCCAAGTCGATATTGCGCAGGGAGTGGAACCGAGGCGGCTTGAGCAGTTCCAGGCGGCCTGTGAAGTCAGTGCTGGGGTCAGGGTCCAGAGGCACACAGCGCAGCACGATGTCTGCGGTGTGTCGTAGCATTGTCCGCTGCTCGTCTGAGAGCAGACTGGTGGGGCAGGTCACGAGGCAGACGGCGTTTGCAGACCGGAGCAGGGTTTTGAGGGAGTGAAGGAGCTGAAATACGGTGGATAGGGAAGCGGTAGGCCAAGAAGCGCCCAAAAGCGACTTAATAGCGATCCGCTTCAGTCCCTGTTGGTCCTTCAGTGTCCGTAACGCCTGGAAATCGCTTAGAATGCTGTTCCAGAGCGCTCGGTAGCAGTCTTCTGCAGCAATTGCCACTTGGGAAAACAAGGGCGGACACTGCTCCAGCAGCCTGGGCTCCATAGTCTTCGAGAGATCGAAGGAGTAGGGCGCCTGCACAGCCGACAAACTCGGGAAACTCTCATATCTGAACGCAATTTTCATCTCATCTCCCGGCTCCTGCGCCTTTCCGCCCACTCTGACAGCAGGCACCAACTCCTTCCCCTCTTCTTTCTCTGAATAGACGTAGCTTCTCTGCTTCGACAGGACGCCTTCTCCTAGGTAGCAGCGCAGCACTTGCAGCCAATGTCGCATGTCGGCGTCTTCTTCGAGGAGACAGAGACAGCCCTGGGGCAGGCCTCCTTCCAGCACTGCGTCGAGAGAGGGCAGGCCTGTGCGCAGGAGCACGAGTCCCTGTCGGTTGCGTCGGTCTTGGCTGGCGCCTGCCTTCTTGGCGTACATTTCGGACACTAATAAGCAGGATGACTATTGAATTAAGCCGGGGCTGTGCGAATAGAGACAATTAGAGGGAACTTTGCACCTGTGGAGATTACTAGTCTTCTATCACTGCATAGTCAGCCTCACTGCTGTGTCTATTGAAAGCAACCAGCTCCTTTGCATAGGGATATTCACATTTTCCCGCCCGCCTCTCTAGTAGCGATTCTTTCCCATTTGCCGGCTCAAAGAAGTGCAACTGCCATAGTAAAAGCAGTAATGCAGAAACTGTGTCTCTGCTTGCACGGACTTTGCCACCAGAAGCAATACACCCAGGTCCAAAGTCTGTCCGTCTCCCCCCCTGTCCCAGCACCTGCAGACCTCAATTCCTCGAGCCAATCTTCCTCTAGTCCTCAACCACAGGCGGAATCAGTTCAGCCGCCTGCCCTACGCAAGGAAAGCAGCAGCGTGTATATCTTTAACCAGGACAAGGTGAGGATGGTGGAGCAGCAGGGGAAGGTGCAGGAAGCGCCAGTGGGGGTTAGTCAGGAGAAAGTGGCGTCTGTGCGCAAGCGCCTGGCCAGTCTATAATGTAGGCTGCGGAGTAGAAATTGGGCTGATTTTCTGATATCAAGGGAGGTCTGGAAGTCTAAAAGTTACCGTAGCTAGCATATATATGGGAAGTAGTCTATGAATAGCAGTAAAATCAGCAAGAATTCGATTTCCGGCTGCTCAGTTTTCTCTTAACAATCATCCAAATAGATTCTGAATATCTTTCCATGTGAAATTCCTCTAATGCGTCATTGAAATATTACATTAGCAATTGAATATCCACTAAAATAGCCGAATTAGATAGATATTTCCCCTTTTTCTCTCCTAACACTCAAGTTTTACTTTGGCTTTTTTCGAAGTGAGGAAATTGAGGCCAACTGCCATATTGATGTAGTGGTTTTCGTTATATTAAGTGAAAAGGCCATAAACACAGCGAAATAGAGAGCAACACGAATGTGTCTTATGGCTTTCCTGTAACCTACTCTATTTGCATCACTAATTCCCAACACCTGACTTACTCCAGCAGTCAGAGTACTGCCCTATCCACCCTATGTTCCAAACCCCTCTCAGTCCACTCCTAACTCCCACCCTGCATAGTGGCCATAAACAGGGCAAATGACAGAGTTGGTCATAACAGATCTCGAGTCAGGGCTCAAATCTCTATTCTACCGGGCCTATTTGGCTAACTGTGAGTTGGAAGAGCAGCAGCCCGACCTAGAGACTTTGAAGGCCTTGGGCCCTTTGGAAGTGTTGGAAAACTTCAAAGATTTGGTGGAGTCGCTGCTTAGCTGCAAGCGGGATTTGAAGCGGTCGGATAAGGGGGAGATCGTGAATAGGTGCGATCAGTTTGAAGCTATGCTGCAGAGACTGGAAGCTGAGGTGAGAACACACTACCGAGTGGAACAGCAACTCAAGCTGCAAGCCGAAACCCTGCAAGCACAACTCGAGCAGCAAGGCGGGGACCAAACCCACCGCAGAGTCCTAAGTCTACAAAGCGAAGGCAAAGCCTCCCACATATACGAACTAGCCGCCCACAAGCACAAAGCCTTACTGCGCCTAGAGAAGCAAGCCCTGGGCATGAAGGTCGCACTCGACCGGAGAGTCGTGGAAGTTGAGAATGTCAAGCAGGACTATGAGCGGCTGATGAGGGAGTTGCAGCTGTCTAGAGTCAGGAAGGCGCAGGCTGTGTTGCTTAGGCAGAGATCGGATATTAGTCCGGATAGGGCGCTTACGGATAGGAAGGAAAGTCGGAATGTGGAGGGACATCAGGGGAGGAGCTACTTGGACCGCTCGCCTTTTCGAAGGGAACACTCTCGACCGAAGCAGAGACCCATGAGTGCGTTAAAGCCTCGCACGTGATTGTAATTAGAGGTAATTGTAGCCAGAATAGTGCAGAGGAGTAGGAAATCAGGGAAGAATGTATGGGAAAAGGACCTGTGAACTGCCTTTTTGCTAATTGACTCTATGTGCACATCCCTCGTAGCATACATAACACCTCTCCCTGTCCTCTCTTCCTCCATATGCCTCCTTCCCAGTGGAAATGTACAATGAGTGCTCCCGACCTCCGAGATCTCCTCCTCAGCACAGTCACCAACCCCTACAACACCAAAGGCTTCCGCGACATCACTCAACGAGTGCAGAAATCCAGTGCCAACACTTGCCTCGGACTGGCTGTGCACATGCGAGAATTGTTGGAAGATCGGAATATGAGTCCTGTAGTGAAGCTACGGACGCTAGAGGTAGAGTGTATTTAGCTGCTCAAAGCCTGTGTCCTGCCTGCCAACCTCAACTTCGCACAAGCAGTGCAGGACCGACTTCTGGAAAAACTCAGCGTCTTGGCGAGACATAGGAGAGACGACCACAGTTCTTCCCGTGGGGAGGACTTATTCGGGTACCTAAGTTCAAGCAGCAGAGAGAATACCCAAGCTTCAATCAGCTTTTTTACGATGTTACTGCAGTGCTTACGTTCCTGGGCGGATCAACTCGCTACCGGACCAGACGGCCGTCCCTCAGAATATACCCGAGTGTATGAAATCTTGGTCCAGGAAGGGGTTTGGTTCGGTGACCAGGCAAAAGCAGTCCCTAGGAAGTCTGAGCTGGATGTTGAGACTGTTAGGGGGATTGCGAGAAAGCTGCAGGAGCAGGTGGAAGCAGGGGCGAGCAAGGAGAGCAGTGCAGCTTTGGCTGCTCAGCTAGGGAGGTATAAAGCCGAAATTGAACAAACTATTGAAAAGCGGATAAACGGCCCCAGTTCCGAGCAAGAAGTGAACCTCCTCCTAATCACAGCTCTCGAAGTTTCCCAGGCTTTAGACCGCTTCCAGTCCCTTTCCAGCCCCAGCAAGCCGCACCAGCCGCTCTTCCTCGAAGAGCGGAAATCAGCCCCAGTCGACATCGACTTCCGCCTCTCTCAGCTGCAGAAGGAAATCACCGACACCCGCAACCAACTCTTTGAAAAGCAAACCAACGCTCAGGGGATCAAGTCTCCCGAGCAAATCCGCAAAGAAACCAGTGAAAAACTCGAATCTCTCAGAGAAGCGCATGAAATCGCACTAGCGAACATCACACATGGAGCGATGGAGGATGAAAAGCAGCTGCCAGGCCTGCAGCAGCGCATTAATGAGTTGATGGCGCAGGTCGATCATGCAAGGATGAGACATGACTCGAGGCTGAAAGACCTGGAAAAGCTGCAAAATCAGCTACTGAACTTGAAAACTAGGAATGCGAGTATGCGAGAAAGACTGAAACAACAGGGAATTGCAACTGGAAATGCTGAGGATTATAGTGGGTTTTTGACTCAAAGGAGAGTGGAGTCTGTTGCTGGGGAAATGGCGGCGAGGAGCCCTGGAAGCGTCCTAAATGCACAGGAATTCCGGAATTTGTGCTATGTGAGAGACGGCTTGTTGTATGGAAATGAAGAGCTGGACGTATTGTTTGAGATGAAATTGAACAATTTGGAAGGGAAGTTTCGCATTACACTGGAAAATAAAAGGCCGGAAGTGCTGCAAGGCCTGGAACTAGTCCTCAGCAATGAGCAAATTGAAGGATTACGCATCGAAACGCAGCCTTTAGCTCCATCTGATTTAGCAGGAAATGCGAAAATATACCGTCTTTTCTCGATTTCAGTCTCTCGAGCCTTCCAAACAGTCCCAAATATCCTCCTTTCCTACTCCTTCCAGTCCACTTCTCGCCTATTAACCCTTCGTCTGCCCATCATTTACCCGCTTTTCATCACCCCGCTCAACTTCCCGCTCGACCGAGTAATAGCGAACTGGGAAGGACTGAGTGAGTGGGAAGCCTCGGTGTACCTGCCAGTCCTGCACAGTGCGCTGAAGAGGATGGCGGATGTGTGCGTGGCAGCTGTGTTTCAGCGGAACTTCGTGGCTTTGACGAGTAGGGAGTTGAGGGAGGTGGGCAAGGGAGAGGTGATGTGTTTGGGACAGGTTAATCAGTTTTTGGTCTGGACGAGGATTACGGTGAGGGCGAATGAAGGGCAAATAGGAGCACAAGTGGTGGTGCGCTGCCGCAACCTCGAGAGTCGCACCTGCCTCCTGAACACCCTGGTGCAGTTCCTCGGGCAGAACTAGGCCTGATTAGTATCCACCAACTTAACTAGTCGTTCCTGCCACAGCTGCGTCCTGATGTGTTCCCTCAGCATTGCCTTCATTTTCATCTGGTAGCAGCCGAGGACTGCGAACATGAGGAAGTCAGCTTGGTCCGGCTGGTCGCCTCCGTGGAAGGACTGGGAGCCGAGACGCAGTTCCCAGTCCTCAATGCACTTCGAAAACTGACTGTAAGCAGTGCGTTTGCTCTTGAATAGGTTGTGTCGGTGAGCGATTTGTAGGCCGATTGCGTCTTTCAGTACTGTCATTAGTCCACTGAAGTAGTCTCCTGAGCGGGCGTTTAGCACGCCTGAGTTGATGTAGCTGTCGGAAAGGTGCCAAGACAGTGCACTCGTCATGACTTCGAAACAGGGAATCACCTCAGTCCTAATCCACTCACAAGTCTGCTTTTCCCACACTCCCTGAGTCATCCCCCGAGTCAACAGCCTCATTTTCCTCAGTGCGTCCAGCACCTTGTCCTGACTTTCATAGTGGTAAATCTGCTTTTTCTCCTGCACTACGAGCATTGGCAGCACTTTGACCTCCGGCACCTCCAACCTCGCCACCTGCATTCCGCACAGAGAGTACTCCACGAACAGGTCGAAATTGACCTGGTTGAAATTCATGAGTCCGAATACGAAGTTGCATCGATAGTCGTTCCTGCGCAGAAAGAGCTTGAGAGTAGGCTTCATAATGGACTCTAACGTGAAGGTGGTACTGGTGGGCGACTCGGGAGTGGGGAAGAGCTGTCTGCTGCAGAGGTACTGCGAAGGCGTGTACAGTGAAGCACATGTCAGCACGATTGGAGTGGACTATAGGAGCAGAAGGGTGAGGCTGGGGAAGGATGTGTTCACTGCGCAGATTTACGACACAGCGGGACAGGAGCGGTTCCGAGCGATTTCCGCTTCTTATTATCGCAAGGCGCAGGGAGTTATTGTGGTTATTGACATCACAAGTGCCAAATCTGTGTCCAGTGCTGACCGATGGATTCAAGAACTTCGCAAGAACTGCAGTGGAGACATCTGCGCAGCACTGCTGGCCAACAAGGCAGACCAGGCCTGGGCTGTGCCCGTGGCAGTGCTAGAGGACTTAGCAGCGCGCTACTCGCTGCCTTTGCTGCAAGTCAGTGCCAAGACTGGAGAGAATGTGGGCCAGGCGTTTGACTCCCTAATTGCACGAATCGTGGCAGAGCATCACGTCCTGCCACACACCGAAGTCATCCTGCAGCAGCGCACTCCTAAAAAGGACTCCAGCTGCTGTCTCTGATGACTACTAGAGTTTACGGTACTCGGTAAGAAGAACGCTGTTGTCCTCTAGCAGGTAGGTGGGCTTGCGAGTTCTCGTCATGTAGATGTAGTACGCCAGGCCGCTCACTAGCGCAATTGCTAGAGTCCACCAGAGGCAGGTGATGAGGTTCATCTCTGCTGGGCAGAAGCGAGAAACGCAGGTTGTATAGCAGGAGTCTGAAGTGCTGGAGCACACTTCTTGGCACTGGCCTGAGCAATGGGAGGTGTAGGCGGCCACTGGCTCTCCTTCAGCAGGGGGTTCAGTGGGAACTGGCTCAGCAGGGGGTTCAGTAGGAACTGGCTCTCCTTCAGCAGGGGGTTCAGTAGGGACTGGCTCTCCTTCTGCAGGGGCTGGATCGGCTGGGACAGTCTCAGGGACGGGCTCAGTAGGTTCGGCTGGATTTGGCTCAGCAGGAGCTGGCTCGCTAGAAACGGGCTCAGAAGGCTCAGCTGGAGCGGGTTCACTAGAAACAGGCTCAGTAGGCTCAACTGGAGCGGGTTCACTAGTAACAGGCTCAGTTGGAGCGGGTTCACTAGTAACAGGCTCAGTTGGAGCGGGTTCACTAGTAACAGGCTCAGTAGGCTCAGCGGGAGTCTCTTCAGGCACTGGTTCCTCGGCAGGGGGACTAGGCTCTTCGGGAGCTGGAGTCTCTTCAGGGGCAGACTCTTCGGTCGGAGGCAGCGGCTCCTCAGGGGCTGGAGTCTCCTCTGGTGCTGGAGTCTCCTCAGGGGCAGGCTCCTCCTCTGTGATGGGAGTCGACTCCTCCTCCTCTGTGGTTTCAGTGTCATGGGTTTCTTCTTGAGGCTCGGTCTCATCGTCTTCTGGGGTTTCTTCTACCTCGGGAGTAGTCTCACTGGGCTGGTCTTCAGGGTGTTCCTCAGGGGTCTCCTCCACGGGGTCTTCAGGCTCGTCAACTACTGGAGGGCTGGGCTCTTCAGACTCCACAGGAGGCGTGTCTTCCTCCTCTTCTTCCTCCTCCTCCTCCTTGGGCTTAGCAGGCGGTCCCTTACGTAGGGCCTTCGCCTCTTCCGCTGCCGACCTTCTCGGCCTTCCCTTTTTCGGCTTCACCACTATCGACCTCGCGGGCAGTGGGCCATCCTCCACCACAAACGCACACTTGCAGTGCTTTGCACACTTCATGTACTTCTCCCCTTCCGACACATAGGCGCATGCCTCCAAGCAGAGCGTGTCGCAGCCCGTAGCAGCTAACTGCTCATATTCAGAGTCGCTGTAGGAGTCGACATGGTTCAGGGCACCGGACTGGTCTTTGAACTCGAAGCCTTCCAGGGCACTGCGGGCCACTCCCAACAGACTCAGGAGAACGACTGAAAGTCTGACTAACATTTGACTATTAATGGTCGGGAAGGAAAGGGAGCCTTGACTCCTGGGACAGGGCAGGCTGGGACTGTTGGGATAAGGGTGTGGAGGACTGGGTGAACAGTGTGGGTGGCTGGTTTGAAGCAGACTCGAATAGTGGCTTTTGAGGGAAAAGCATGGCTTGAAGTTGCCATTGGTCGTTTGAACTGCCAAGGGGGAGATCGGGTATGATCGGCCACTAGGTCACAGACAGTAAAGCCAGGGGATAGTACTATTCAGAAATGTAACGGAAAGGCTTTAGGACTTAGTCTATACAGAGTATTAACACATTTCGCTGAATTGGGGTGTTTTTATAAGCTTTCTTGGCTTTTTGAGAATATTGTCGGTAATATTGTATTCGGCGATAAAAAAGAAGGCGATTGCCTTGGCTTTTTTCTCCTGCAGATAGCGAATTGTGGCCATATAAGCAATTATTTGATGGGAAAATCGCTTCTTTTCAGGATTTATCTATGAAAATGCATCAATTGCTTCGAGAAGTTAAATAAATTTACTATAAAACTCTAGAAAAGTCCAATTTCAACTAATCTACGCTTTAAACTCTATGCGTGAGGACTAGTTTATAGTCCAATGGGTCCGGCATCCCCATCAAATCCTCATACCACGTCCCTTTCCTACGAGTCTGAACTTGCATATCCCTCAGCAAAGCATCATAATAGCGTATTTCATTCCACACATACGCTAATTTGCAGGCCTTTTCCCCATATGCAGCTCGAATAGCAGCTTCATAGGCCTCAACTTCCGCCTTCATAGCATCTAAAGGAGGCAATTGCACTGCTCCGCGCAGCACATCACACAGCCAAGCGGCTTGCAGACTCGACTTCACCTGGGTAAAAGTCAAGTTGCCGTATCCAATCACTGCGAAATTCCGTATTTTCGGGTCCACAACTCCTCGGTACAGCCAAAAAGTCTGCTCCTTCCCAGCCAGTCCGAACGAAACGCACTGGAATCCGGTAGCGAAGATAATGACATCCGCAGGGATAAGGACGGAATTGACCATAAGGCCATGGGGGGTGATGTGGCTTATAGGTCCTTTCACTATGGCTACTTCGCCCTTGGCAATGTGAGTTATTAGGGCCTCGTCTCTGCCTATTATAGCCCGAGGAGTGCGCAGGTCGGTAGTGGGCTTGAGACAAGTGGGTAGATCCTTTGCCAGTCTATAAGCAATGCACCCCCAATAGAAGCTGCCGATCTGTCTGAGCAGCCGATTCTGCCAGGTGTTAGCCTCGTAGGGAGCGGGGTTGAGCATCCCTGCCAGTCTGCAGGTCAGCCAGGCCTGCACCTCTCGGCCGTAGAAGAGTTTGGTGCGAGAGCCGGACCAGACAGGCGCACCCAGCACTCCTGTGACCTTTCCACTGTTTTCCACTGCTAAAGTCAGTATATCGCAAGCGCTTTTCCCCCCTCCAACGACCACAACCCGCTTCCCAGCGAATAACTCCTTAGCATTACGCACGTAAAAGGAATGCAGTGCCTGGCCTTGGAATGAGTCTAATCCCGGCAGAGCAGGGATATAGGGGGATGAGAACTGGCCTGTGCTGAGCACCAGGAAGTCATACCTTTGCCTCGTGCCTGTCTTGAGACTGACAGTCCAGCTGCCGTCTTCCTCTTGCTGCACAGAGCTCACCTCTGCGCCGAGCCTTAGGAGCGGCTTGAGTTGGAAGAAGTCCACAAAGCTGTCCAAGTACTTCCGCACTTCCGGAAGCTTGGGGAACAAGGCAGTGTCGCGGGGCCAGGGGAAGTCAGGGATGTGGAAGTGGGGGAAAGTGCCTTGCAGCCCTGCGTCTTGGTAGTTGTCCGCCCACACGCCTCCAGGCCTCGTACCTTTCTCTAGCACTTCCACCTGGTATCCCTGCTGACTGAGGACTTTGGCGGTGATTAGGCCTGCTGGTCCTCCGCCTATGATACAGATGGAGTGAGGTTCTTTGGTGAGGAAGTGTTGGTTGGGAAAGGGCTGTTTCTTGAGGAGTTGGTAGGGGGGGCCAGTGGCAGAAGGCATTGGAAGGTCTCGAAATAGGCAAAATCCGCATATGAGACTTCCTAAGGACCCACCGAGGACCAGCTTTTTCAAGAGTTTTCCCATTTCTATATAATCGGGAAATGCGTAAATGACACAATCTCTTCTAGAAATGCCGAATGTGTAGTATTTCCATATCAGCAAGTAGACTATATAGTACCAATATAGGTATAAATGGATCTTATATCCAGCCAAAAGGTAGAGTAATGTATTGTCGAGACTAGAGAAACCTGATAGGGCAGCATTGGCTACAACTTGTTCAGAGAGCTGCCTGTGGTCCTTTACACCAGTGCATACATAGTTACACGATAATCCCATCCCCCTGCTTTATTG
>Ga0247837_1001211_pt1 | contig 55258 bp, 31 predicted proteins | sample LaCtaG_2_FD_187115 | JGI IMG/M metagenome (GOLD analysis project Ga0247837, IMG submission 187115) | Freshwater microbial communities from meromictic Lake La Cruz, Castile-La Mancha, Spain - LaCruzMarch2015_14.5m | ecosystem: Environmental > Aquatic > Freshwater > Lake | place: Spain: Castile-La... | reverse complement strand
CGATGACGATCCGCGCACGCTCCTTGACGAGCGGCCGGGCGCCGTCCGCCGGGTCGCAGGTGACGAAGACATCGGGGTAGAAGAAGGCGCGCGCCGCCTCGACGCGGAGCTTCATGTCCGCCATGTAGACGCGGCAGGGTCCGCCGCGGACATGGGCACGCAGCATCGCGAACACATTGCCCGCGATGGTGACGTGCTGCTCGGTCGCCCCGGCCATCGCAAAGACCTCGCCGTCGACGTATTCGTGTTTGACCAGGGCGAGGGTCTCGCCGGCCAGGTAGTCGTCGACGCTGATGAACGGAACCTCGGCACGGTTGGACATCGCGGCACTCCGCAAGGGTGAAACCAGAACCCGATTACAGCATTCCGCGGATCGAGATGCCAGGGTGCGGAAAGTCTCGGCCGCCCCACCAGGCGGATCAGCGATCCACCCCCGTGGGAGCGGCCTCCGGCCGCGATGGGGGCCGACCATCGCGGTTCGCCGCAGCACCGCATCGCGGCCGGAGGCCGCTCCCACGGGGCACAGTCTGACGTTCCGCCAAGACCGCCAATCAGCTATTTCCGCGGTTTCGCCTTCTTGCCGGCGCCGCCCTTCTTGAGCGAGGGGAGCCGAAAGCCGGGTCGTTTGATCCGGCTGAGGAGTTTGGCGGTGCTCAGCGTCTGTGGGTGCTTGACGCCGAGGAGTTGCCGGAACAGGTCATACGCCGCCTGCGCTTGCGTATAGGCTTCGTTCGTCTTGCCGAGCTTCAGCAAATAGCCCGCGGTGTTGTGCAGACACTTGGCCGTGGCCGGGTGGCGCAGACCGAAGATCTCGTGCTGAATGGCAAGCCCCTGCTGGGCCAGATCCAGCGCGCGCTGCTGATCGCCCAGCGCGTCGGCATAGGTGGCCAGGGTGTTGAGGCTCATGGCCGTATCGGGGTGCCGGTCGCCGAACAGGTCACGGCGGATGCGCATCACCAATGAAGACCGCCGCGTCGAGCTGTTGCCGCACCGCCTCCAGGGTCCCCTCCCGGCCGATGAACTGAGGTCCGAGTGCGCGGTAGGGGACAAAAAAGACCGGTCGGCGCGGATCGTAGTCGGCGACGGCCCCGGCCGGCGTATCTGGGATGGGATCGATGGGGTTCGTGCTGTGGTCTGCCGTCATCATTTCTGAAATTGAATCGCCTTGTTGACCCCTTCCGCTTGCAGGCAACCGCTGCCAAGCAGCAGTCAGCTGAGGGTGGAAACGCGGGTCCCCTTCATCTGCGTCCGGTGTGGCGTCCCAACGCGGCTGGAGCCGCCGGGGCGTCAGCGGATACACTACAAGCATTCACAGGCTGAGACCGCGCCGCGGCGGGAACCGGCCGCGCTTGTCACCGCCCAAGTTGTCGATTGTCTGACATCCATGCAGATCCTGCACGCTTTCTGGTTACCCGAGGTCACCGACGCCTTCGTCCAGACCGGGGCCTTCCTGCTCTGGGCGGAAACCCTGAAGCGCGGCGCCGCACGGCGCGATGACGGCGTTCCCGTGCATCCGTTTCACCTGACCCACGCGGACTGGCCGACCTTGGTCGAGGCGCTGGGTGGGCAGACCATCGTGTCGCCGCTCGACGACGCGCTGGTGAGCGGCACGCTCCGGCTGCCCGGCACCGCGGAGCTGCCGCTGCCCTCGCCGCTGTTGGCGCGGTATTGGCCGGACGACAGCACCGACGCACCGGTGACCTGGCAGCGCTGGCAGGTGGACTGTCTGCGCTTGGACCGCCCCATCAAACAACTGAGCGACCTCCATTTCCTGGCTTTCCACCGGGGCGGGGAAGTGCAGCCCGACGGCGACTTCCTGTTCTGGTACTGGTTCACGCAGGAGCTCAAGCGTCTTCTGGTGCGGGACCAGTATCTGCCCGCACTGGTGGTCCGCCAGCCGACCCGGCCCAAAGGCAAGCGCACGGTTCCGCCGCTCGAAATCGCCGGCGCCTGGGACTGGGCGTCCGAGCACTATGAGCACTTCATCAGCGTCGCCGGCACGCGGATGCCCGCGGCCTGCGCCGCCGGTCTGGACGGCTGGCCGGATGCGGACAGCCTGTTGCGACACTGCGCCGAGGTACTGCTCGATCAGATCCTGCGGCACACGCCATGGCCGGCCGTGTTCGCGAAAAAGGTGGAGCGGACTTGCCTCGCCGCCTGCCTCGCACCCACGCGGTCGGCACCGTTCGGCATCAGCCTGGACACCTACCAGCACTGGCGGCAGTGGCGCTCACGCATCCGGGGCGCCGAGCGCGACGCCGCCTTCACCCTGGGGTTTCAACTGGTGGAGCCCGCTGCCGAGACGGCGGACGACTGGACGCTGCAATTCGTCGTCGTCCCCAAGGATGACCCGTCGCAGCGTCTGGCGCTGGCCGACTATTGGTCCCAGTCCGCGACGCACCGCAAATCCCGGCACCGCCAGTTGGGAAAGGACTTCGAGACGCACCTGCTGCTCAACCTGGGGCTGGCCGCCCGGATGATTCCCAAGCTCTGGGACGGTCTCGACACCGCCGAGCCGCGGGGTCTCACCCTGAACCTGGACGACGCCTTTGCCTTCCTGAAGGAATGGGCCTGGGTGCTGGAGGACGCCGGGTTCAAGATCATGGTGCCGGCCTGGTGGACGCCGCAGGGACGGCGGCGGGTGAAGATTCGGCTGCGCTCGTCCGCCGCCCGCACCGGGCCCGCTGCACCGGCGAGCAAGAGCGGACTCAACCTCGATAACCTGGTGCAGTACAGCTACCAGCTCGCCATCGGCGATCAGGTGGTGACCGAGGAGGAATGGCAGCGACTGGTCGCGTCCAAGGCCCCGCTGGTGCAGTTCCGCGGTCAATGGGTGGAACTCGACCGCGACAAGATGCAGGAGATGCTCGCCTTCTGGCGCCGCCATGGTCACGAGACCCCGGAGCTCAGCATCCACGATCTTCTCCAGCGCACCCTCACCGACGACGGCTTCGAGGTGGACCGCGACGATGCCCTGGCCGCGATGCTGGAGCGCCTGCGCACGGGCAGCCGGCTGGAGTCGATCGCGGACTTGCCCCAACTGAATGCGCAACTGCGTGACTACCAGAAACGCGGTGTGGCCTGGCTCGGATTCCTTGAGCAGCTTGGCCTGGGCGGCTGTCTGGCCGACGACATGGGGCTCGGCAAGACGATCCAGGCCATCGCCCGTCTGGTGCAGGAGCGCGCGGACGGGACCCCGGTCGCCCCCACGCTGCTGGTAGCCCCCACGTCAGTCATCGGCAACTGGCAGAAGGAGGTCCAGCGGTTCGCCCCCCAGTTGCCGGTGCTGATCCATCACGGCCCGACGCGGGTGCAGGACGCCGACACCTTCACCGAGCACACCGCGCGTCAGGCGCTGATCATTACCTCCTATGCCCTGATGCGCCGCGACCAACACCTGTTCGGCGCCCGCGATTGGCACCGCGTCATCCTCGATGAGGCGCAGAACATCAAGAACCCGGTCGCGGCGCAGACCAAGGCGATCCTGAAGCTGCGGGCCCGGCACCGGCTCGCCCTGACCGGCACTCCGGTCGAGAACCGCCTGACCGATCTGTGGTCCATCTTCAACTTTCTGAATCCCGGCTATCTGGACACCCAGGCGCGGTTCCGCAAACGCTTTGAAATCCCGGTGCAGCGCGACCACGACCCGGTACAGTCCACCACCCTCAAGCGTCTGGTGGAGCCCTTCATCCTGCGCCGGCTGAAAAGCGACAAGGCCATCATCCGCGACCTGCCGGACAAGCTGGAGGCCATTCAATACTGCAATCTCAGCAAGGAGCAGGCGGCCCTCTACGAGACCGTGGTGCGCGACGTGGAGCGCGAACTGGAGGCCAAGGACGGCATCGCCCGCCAGGGCCTGATGCTCTCCACCCTGATGAAACTCAAGCAAATCTGCAACCACCCGGCGCAGTTTCTCCACGACGGCAGCGCCTTCACCCCGGAGCGCTCACACAAGCTGCAACGCCTGCGGGAGATGCTCGAAGAGGCCATGGCGGCGGGCGACAGCGTGCTGATCTTCTCGCAGTTCACCGAGATCGGCGCCGAGCTGGAGCGCCTGCTCAGACAGGATCTGCACTGCCGGACCTACTATCTGCACGGCGGTACGTCACGCGGCCGCCGCGAGGCCATGATCACGGCCTTTCAGGACCCCGAGTCCGAGCCCGCGATCTTCGTTCTGTCGCTGAAGGCCGGCGGCGTGGGCATCACCCTGACCAGAGCCAACCACGTGTTTCACTTCGACCGCTGGTGGAACCCGGCGGTCGAGGATCAGGCAAGCGACCGGGCCTACCGCATCGGTCAGGACAAGACCGTCTTCGTCCACAAGTTCGTCACCCTGGGCACCCTGGAGGAGCGAATCAGCGACATGATCGAAGAGAAGAAAGCACTGGCCGGCGCCATCGTCGGCAACGACGAATCCTGGCTCACCCAACTCGACAACGAGCGTTTCAAGGCACTGATCCGCCTGAACCGTGACGCGGTGGTGGACTGATCATGGCAACCCTCGGCAAGACCTGGTGGGGCCAGCGCTTTATCGCCGCGCTGGAGGGCTTCACCGACAGCGGGCGCCTGCAGCGGGGCCGCGCCTACAGCGGCGACAACCGTATCCTCGCCTTTGCCATCGTCGATGGACGGGTGAGCGCCACGGTGCGGGGCAACGTCAACCCCTACTTCGGGGTCTACAAAGAACCCCACTACCAGACCCGCATCCAGATGGTCCAGATCCCCGCCAAGGACTGGGACAAGGCCATCACCCGCCTGGGCAGCAGCGCGGCCCTGATCGCCCGACTCCTCATGAACGAGATGCCCGACACCATCGACGCCGCCTTCGCCGACGTGAAGCTGCACCTGCTGCCGCGCAGCCGCAAGGACTTCGCCCTGACCGATTGCTCCTGCCCCGACGGGGCCAATCCGTGCAAGCACATCGCGGGTGTCTACTATCGCCTGGCGGGTCAACTGGACCGGGATCCTTTCCTGCTGTTCGAACTGCGGGGCCTGTCGCGCGCGCGGCTCAATCAAGCCCTGAGTGCCACGCCCCTGGGCAAAGCCCTGGCGGCCCTGACCAGCGATGAGGCGCCGCCGATCACCGCCGCGGAGTCCTTCTTCACCCGCCCCCGGACCAGCGCCGCGCCGCCGGACCATCACAGCTTCTGGACCGGCGCGCACCGCCTGCCCGGCGAGATCGAGCCGGCCGTCCCGGCCGCCGTGCCCGCCATCCTGGTGCGCAAGGCCGGCGATTTCCCCGCCTTCTGGAACCGCGACGACTCATTCGTGGCGGTGATGGAGGATCTGTATCAGCGGGTGCGGGAGAAGAATCGGGACTTGTTGTAGGCAGGGCGGCGCGGTCGGCAGACGCCGCGCAGGGTCTTTTGGGCCGGACGGGGGCATTCGCCCATAGGCGCCAACTTAAGCAACCATTTGATTTCCTGGCGTACTCAGGAACGCGATGACGGCGGCCGGGAGCGTTTGTAAGCGGCGTCGGCGTGGGCGTTCCGTTATCACCTCAAGGCATGCCGCCCAGCGCTCGGGGCGCTGGCGGTGGACTTCGAGAATCCAGGCATCGACCTGGTGGCGGGCGAGCGCCACCAAGCGCCAGGGGGTGACCCGGCGGGGCTGGTCCAGACGATCCCAATCGTCCGGGCTGTGGCGCTGAATGTGTCGTTCGATCACCAACGCATAGAGCAACTTGCCGAGAATCCAGACGGTGCCCAGTGCACTGTGTTGCTGGGTGCGCAGGTGGTCCAGGTCGAGCAGGCTTTTCAGCCGCTTGAACATCAACTCCACTTGCCAGCGGCAACGATAGAGCGCCAGCACGGCGCTCCCCTCCACCGCGTCCGGCGGCACGGTGGTGAATACCATCATCCACCCAGTCAGAAAGAGGGCCGCGGCGCTCGGCGTCCAGCCCTTGCGCTTAGCGACCTTGCGGCAGCGCTCACGCGCCGCGGCGGCCGCGGCCGGCGGCAAGCGCACGGCGTGGAGCCAGCCCGGACCACTGGTCTGCTGGCCGCGCAGCCACACGGGGACCGTGACCGTATCACCGGTCGCCGCGCGCAGGTGTGCGGCGACGTCCAGCCGTAGCGCGGCGGGATCGTGTTGCTCTTCGTCGATCTCACGCAGGTATAACGGCATGGCCGTCGGCATCAGACGCACGACCACCCACACCTGACGGGCGCTCAGTTCGAGGATCACCTGCGGCTGATTGTAGCCCCGATCGGCCAGCACGATGTCGCCGGCCTGCCAGGGGTAACGCGCCAGACTTTCCGCACCCTCGACCCCGGTCACTTGCACTACATGCAGGGTCAGATTGGTCAGGTCCAAGACCAAGTGCACCCGGTCATCCGTGCCCGTCGCACCCGGTCCTTGCAGCGACGACCCGTCCACCACCAGCAACCGGAAGCCTGTCACTGCCGTCATCGCCGCCGGCAACATGCGGTGCAACAACGCCTTCAGCCACGGACCGCACGCCATCAGGCGCTGGCGGATCGCGGTATCCGTGAGCCGTTCCTGCCACAACGTGAAACTTCCGGCCGTGGTACGCAGCGCTTGGTCCAATCCGCAGTACAACATCACCAACTGCAGCAGGTCCGCGGGTGTCCTGACTTTGCGACTGCGCGTAAACGCCTTGAACTCCCGTGCTTGCTCGGCATAGTCGGCCGGCAGTTCCTTCAGAAATTCCTCAAAAGCGACTTCGGCGAGCTTGGGTGCTGGCATCATGGCGGTCGAATCCCCGCACTATCGCCGATCTGTGCTTATTACTCAAGGGCTTGAGAGCTTAAGTTGGCGCCTATGGGCGAATGCCCCGTCCCGCTGCGAATCGTCGAGTAACACCGGGTCTCAGGTCCCCCTACGCCGGCGTTTGCGCACACCGACAACGATCAGAACGACGCCGAGGAGCCCGATGATAGTCAGCGCATCAACCAGCACGTTACGCCACCAATAGGTCCGCTCCACCCCCACCAACCGCGGGGCGCGCGGGGCCTCGGCCGCGACCGTCACGCTGACCGCGCTGCCGGGGGCAAGCCCGCTGACCGCGGGCGCGTCCACCTGGTCCACGCCCTCCACGCCATCGGGATGGCCAGGCGGCGCATACCGCAGCCGGACCCAGGCCACCGGGACGGCATAGGGCTGTGCCCAGCGGCTCAAGAGTCCACGCCCCTTCCGGTCGATAGTAATGGCCATCACCTGCGCCGGGACCGCGACGCGCGGCCCGTCGCTGCCGAACCGGGGCCGGGGCACCATCGGCAGCAGCGGCGCGTCGACCGGCCAGGTCCACTCCAGCCACCCGAACGGGCGCAGCCGCCGCAGCATGACCTCCTGGCCGGGCACCGCCGCATCGAACGCGGCCTCGTCGAGCCGCACCTGCGCCTGCCGCAGGATGCCGCTGCCGGGGGCCTGCCAACACCGCTGGTCGGCGGCCGACAGGGGCTCGCCGACCGCGGCCAGGATCGCCGGATCGATTGGCGTCGCCGCCCCCAACCCCGGCGCGTCCGGCGCGCGGTAGCAGACGATGGCCCCGAAGCGGTGGCGCACCACCTGATGACTGGTGCGCGCCCCGCCGGCGCGCGCGGTCTCGACCTGGACGGAGGCCTGGGTGGCTGCCACCACGCCCGGGAGGCGCTCGCCCCAGATCTCGGCAGCGGCGTGCGGCCCCTCGGCGACCATGGCCAAGAGGGCCAGGATCAGCGCGGGCAGCGCCAGCCACCACAGGAGGCGGGCGGCCAGCAGCACCAACGCCAGCACGGCGATGGCGGCGGCGGCGAACACGAGGAAGGTCGCGGTCATGGCAATCCTGTCGGCACGGTGGATGGGTGTCGTTGCATGCTGCCCGATCCTACGGGAATCCCGGCCGGTTTACTGGCCGTTGAGCGTCTCCCGGACCCGATCGAGGAACTCACGGCCTTGTTTCTTCATCGCGCGCTGCACCGCGCGGGCCAACTCAGGGCCTGTGAGGGTGCGGCCATTGATGGTCAGCTTCGCGGGGGAGGTGGAGTACGCCTCGATCGGATTGGCCAGTATCAACGCCGTATCATCGACGGCGTCGTACGCGTACTCACAGGCCGCCTGTTGGTTGCCGTCCGCCGTTGCAAAGCGCACCGTCACGGTCGCGCCCTGGTAGCCGCGAAGCTGCACCGCGCTCCCCTGCCAGGATGGAACCGCGCCGAGTTCGACCGCGACCATGTCCTTGCAGAGGGTCAAGCGCACATCCTCGCGTGGGTTGGCGCAACCAACGACAGCGGCGCCGATCAGGATCGCGCAAACCGAAAAGCGCCGAAGGGAGTCAGTCATGTGGATGGTATCTCCTGTGATTGCAGCGAGCATTCGATCTGTGGCGCCACCAAGGATAGGGTCAGCTCACGAAAGCGGAAAATAGCACGCTCAGCCACCGCCGCATGGCACGACACCGCCGCGGTATCGCGAATGCGCTGGTTTCGTGCCTCGGCCGTCGTGCGCATCACCGAAAAAGTCCGTCCAATCCATCGCCGCCCGTATCCGGCTGCCCCGCGGCAGGGTTGTCCGCAGGCCGCGGAGGTGCCGGGCCGACCGGCGGGACGTCCCGTGCGCCAGCCGCCGACTGATTGGGCACCGGCGTCGACTCGGAAACGAGATCCAATCGCCCCACCGGGATGAAGTCCCGATCCAGATCGTCGATGGCCAGATCGTCGATGGTCTGCGGGGCTGACGGTGCCGGCTTTGGCCGCGCCGGCGGCGCTGCCTCGGTCCGGGCCTCGCCCGTGAACGGATTCGGCGCCGCCGCCCTCGGCGTGGGCGTGGGCGGTAAGGCGAATGGTTCAGCCGCCTCGGCGAGCCAGGTACGCAACCGTTGCGCCGTTCCATACCGCAGCAGGAACTCTTTGTCCTGGTTGTCCTGTTGCGGGTCTTGGCGCGGGACCGGCTGCACCAGTCCCTTGGCAATGTTGCCCACCAGAAACTGGCGCGCCAGCTCACGGTCGCCGCCCTCCTCCGGGATGTCACTCAGGACCACGCGATGATCGAAGCGCGCACCATCGATCCGTTCGTTCACCGCATGGGTCGCCGCCAGCACCCGTTTGTACAATCGCACCTGGGGCGAATCCGTCGGCCGCACCGGGTCGACCGGGGGCTCGACGTCGGCCTCCACCGCACGCGCGCCGATCAGACCGACGAACAGCACCAACAGGTCGATGGCGAGCGCGATCAACAGGGCAAAGATCGCCAACTTCTCGCCCGCGAGGAGTGCGTTGGTGGTCTTGGTAAAGGGCGATGCCTGGGGACTTTCCTCACGCTTCAGGCGGTCGAGCTCCCGCCGCTCCCGGCGCGTGTCGGCGGCGGGCAGACTCGCCGCGTCCAGGCAGGAACGGCCATACGTCAGCGCGTCGTCGAAGGAAAGCTCATCCACGGTCTTGGCCGATTCGCCACCGGAGAGACAGTCGCGCTCCACCGCCGCGAGGGCCTCGGCGGCCTCATTAATGGGACTCAAAAGGGTCATCATGGATCCGCGGTCGCACGACAGGCCCTTGACCTTCTGCTCCAACAGGGGAATGGCGGCCATATCCGTAAACAGACGCTGGCACCAGGCCGCCGCTTCGTCAAAGGGCGCCAAATTCAAGGTGGTGGCAAACTTGACCAGGTTCGCACGCACGGTGTCCACACTCTGATCGAGTCCGGTCGGTGTCGCTCCGGCCACCGCGGCATCGCGGCGCGCTTCTTCAGCTGCCTTGGCGGCGCTACCAATGCGGGTCCCCAGCCCGAGTTGTTGCTCCCGAATCTGGTCGATGCGGGTCTGAACGGCCGACCGTTCGGTGTCCAGTTCCTTGCGCCGCCCCTCCTCCAAACCGATGCGGTTCTTGATGGCGTCCCGATTCGCAATGAGGCGTTGTTGTTCCTTGTTCAGCGCGGCCCAGACCGGGCCCCGCGTGGGCTTACCCGTGGTCCCGACCCCTCGCTCCTCCGCGTCCATCTCGTGTTGCTTGGCAATCACGGCATCCTCGGCCGCGGCCAACTGGGCGCGCAGTCCCGCCAAACCATCTTCCAGTGGGCCGCGGCGTGCGTCAACGCGTTCGAGGTCCGCCTCCGCGTCACGCAGGCCGCGGGCCAGGGTCTTGTCGCTCGCGGCCACGTCCTGTGCCTCACGGGCGAGCTGCTCGGCGCGCAGACGCCGACGTTCGTGTGATTCGGCGAAGACCTTGGCCAGGATTGCCTGGCTGTCCGCCGCCAGGTCTGCCACGGCCGTCACGTTGTCGGTCCACGCGGCGTACTCCGGTGACTTGATCAGGTCCTGCACCAGTTCGCGGCGACGCTCCCGCGCCTTCTCGCCGATGTCCGTGATCGCCTCGGTCACGCCGTTGTGGACGCGGGTGATGCGCGCCAACTCTTGCTGCTCCTTGGAGAAGACGACGTTGAACAGGCTGGCGAACGAGAAAAAGACCGAGAGTAGAAAGCAGACCGTGAAGACACTGATGTCGACCCAGGCCAGCGGCTCCTTGTCGGCGAACATGAACCCCAGCCGCCACGAGGTCACGAACAGCAGCGACTGAATCGCCATGGTGATGAAGGCGGCGAGCACGACATTGGGAGTAAAGTCCGAGAGGCCGATCAGGGTCGTATAGAAGGAAGCAATCGTGAGCAAGACGCTCATGACCATGAGCAAGGCGAGATACGGCGTCGTCAGCGCCTGCGCGACGAGCTTGGCCCAGAAACCTTTGGGGAACATCGAATGATCTCTCCGTTGCGACTCGACCCGCTGCCCAGGTAGCGTACCGCCCGGGTGACGGAGTCTGTTCAGGTGCGTCTCATGGTGTCGGCAATGGCGGCCGCGACGGCCTCCCACTCGGACGGGAGCTTGTTGGCGGCCCCGACCTGCTCGTCCCAGCCGGACAGGGTACCGTCCAGCGCCGGGTGCACCGCCTCCATCCAAATACGATAGGCGATCAGCCACGGGGCCAGCCGCCCAATGCGCGCGACGATCGCGACGTGGCGCGCGCACTCCTGCGGTTCGGCATGCCCCGGCGCCTGGAGCCAGCGGCGTGCCGCATCGGCCGCGGCCGACACCTCGTCCTCCTTGGCCCGCTGGCGTACCAGGCGCTCGCCGGTCCAGCCGGGGAGCGGCGAACGCGGCTGACCGTCCTCCCGCAGCCACTTGCGCTCCTGCGCCTGCAACAGCGCCAGGACGGAAGCGTGCGCATCGGCGGGAAGCGGGTCCTGCGCACTCCAGGCGGCATCATTCCCTTCAATGGCGCGGCGACACCAGGCCAGGACCAGGCCCATACCATCGGGCCTGGTGGCGGGCGGCGGTGCCCGACCTTCCAGGGCCTCGATCATCGCCAGCAGGGCCGCACGGGTGCGGATCTCGCCGGCAAGCGGCGCCGCGGCCCCGGATCCTGCGTCGGTCCAGGCCCGCGCGGTGCGCCGCAGCAAGGCCTCGCGAGGTACCAGGGTCCCCTGGGCCAGGGCCTGGGCGAGGGCCGCCTTGACCACCATGACCCCCGCCGGGGCGGGCAACCCGGCGGCGGTCAGCACAGCGGCCGCGCGTTCCAGGTCGTCGACGAGCCCCACCTCGGCCCGGCCCATGAGCCGGCACAGCGGCTCCACGTCGCCCAACCGGCGCGGGGCTTGCGCCAGCGGGGCCGCGGCCAGGCCCAAGTCATCCAACAGGGCCGCGGCCAGTTCGCGCGCGGCTGGATCCAGGCACAGGTCAAGGTTGGCGGCCAGCCGCTCCGGTTCGGCGACCGGCCCGTCCGGCTCCAGGCCGGCCGCCCGCAGGCGCGACAACGGCATCCCGGAGAGCAGCAGGCGCCACAGGAGCGGCTGCGCCTCGGGGCGGGCATCCACCCAAGCGGCCAGGTCCGCGTCCCCGCCCTCCAGGGCCGCGGCGAGGAAGGCGACCAGGGACATCCCGGCCGCCTGGGCCGGAAGACGCAACCCACGCCCGGCCGCCGCGAGGCGCGCGCGTAACTGCGGCAGGGCAACGGCGGCGAATACCAGGTCGGGGCGTCGGATGAACTCGCCGAAACTGCGCAGCCCCAGGCCCAGCGGCCGCAGCAGAGCGGCGAGCGGGTCACGGCCGTCGGCCGCTTGCATCACCCGTTCGAGTTCTCCGAGCAGTTCCACAAAGGCGAACAGCGTGCAGGCCTCCGCGCGCTGGGCGCCGCTCAGGGTGGCCCCCGAGTGCAGGCGCTCATCGGCCGCGACCCAGGAGGCAAACCGGGCGATCTCCACCGCGACCAGATCGGGGCTGACCTCCTGGTCCGCGGCGACGATCTCGGCGAGGGACGGGTGGGGGATGCAACGGTCACCAAGGTACAGGACGGTAATGCAAGCGCCGAACGCCACCGGCTCGCGCAGCAGGCAATTGGGGTCCTGCGCGGCGGTCAGTGCCGTCAAGGCATGGCCGCCGGCCAAGTGGACCCCCAATAGATCGCGGTGGCAACCCTCGCGGCAGGCCCAACGCACGAAACGCCGCCCACCTTGTTCACGCAACGGCAGAGATCTGCCGTGCACATGGCGCACCACTCCGCCTTGGGTGCCGCCCAGGAAGGGCCGATGGAAGAAGGTCAATGACAGGCGTACTTGATCGGCGGCCATACCGAAGGCCGTCAGGTCAACCTCACAGACGGGGAAGGTGAGTCCGTCGAAGGCCGCGGGGTCGTCCCCCCGACCAAACACCGCGAACCCCCGCAGGTGCACCGCCCCCGCCGGCAAAGGCTCCAGGTCGGGGAGCCGCGCGATGCGAACCGGGACCGCGGTTTCATGGTCACGGAAGGGGTGGCGGTCGGGACCCTGGGCGCCGTCCTCACAAGCGGCGATGCTGATGCCGAAGCGCAACGGGGGCCGCAGATTTTTCTCATCGAGCCAGTCCTCCAGACAACGCCCTGGACCCAGCACCACCGGCCCCGACCTGGCAACGCGACGCAGTCCCTCCCGTGGGCCGTAGATCCGTCCGCACAGTTTGTGCCCGTGGGGCACCTGCTGTCGCGGGGAGAGGGTCAGTTCGCGTGCGAAGCGGACCTCCTGGACGGGCGCGGCGCGGGTGTCGGTGGAGCCCGCGCCGCTGTCGACCGGATAGAAGGCGAGGCGGAAGTCGCCCCCCGCGGGGGCCTGGACCGCCCACAACCGCCAGTCGGCCGGGAAGACCCCGGCAAAGTAATAGTCGGCACCCCCGGCGAAGGCGATGGCAACGCGCAGGTCGCCCGTCTCCCCGTCCGCTGTCGGCGGCCGATGCAATAACACGACATCGTGGGTCGCGTCCCAGGCGCACTCGATCACGAACTCCTCCTCCGCTCCGCGTTTGGTGCTTGCAAATCCCTTGGGTCCGTTCACCTGTGGACCCCGAAGGGCATAGAATAACCTGCAAGTTACACCGACAAAAGGATTCATCCCATGGGCACGCCGCATGACCAAGGGGCCGCGACCGGCCCCGACACGGGGCTATGGCAGGGGCTGCGGGGCCGGATCAATCGGGGCCGACCGCCGGCCGCTAATCCTTTCGACCGCGGTGCACCGGGGGCCATGGCACACACCGCCAGTTGCCTCATCCTGGGCCCGGTCAGTTCCGGCAAGACTGCCCTGCTCCACTCCCTGGCGCGCTGCGCCGAGGTCAACAGCCATTCGTACCAGGGCCGCTACGACGTCGACATCACCGGCGGCAATGCGGCCTTCGACGAGTACCGCGGCAAAAGGCTGGAGACCGTCTTCGGCAACGGCCTGGTGGTCGCGGCCACCACGCGCGGCCGCTTCTTAGCCCCCGAATTCCGTTTCGAGGTCCATCCGAGCGGCGGCGCCCCCGAACCCGGCCGGGTGACGACCTTCTCGAGCTTCGACGCCAGCGGCGGTCTTCTGGAATTCCGCACGGATCAGCCGGAGGCGCCGGCCACGGACATGGCCGATCCGGAGTCGGCTATGAGCGACAGGGGCAAGGAAGACGATGAGCAAGAGCAAGAGCGGCTGGGCATCAAGGCCCACAAGGTACTCCTGGCCCAGCTTGCCCAGGCCGAGAGCGTCGTCTTCTGCATCCCTCTCGGTCGGTTGCTGAAGCATTCCGAGCGTAATTCCCTGGCCGATCGCATCTTTGAACTGCGGGAGCGCCCCGGTCTGCGCCGGCTGGTCGTCTGCTTCACCATGTACGAGAAACTGGGCCAGGGTCAGGGCCGCAACGCCTATCGCCACCTGGCCCACCGGGGCGTCGCCCGTGACCTGATGGCCGCCGCCCTGGGCGGACGCGACCACGGCATCGCCAAGGCCCTGCGGTCGTTCCAGCGCACCGGCCGGGGGGTGTGGTGCGTGCCGGTGTCGACCTACGGCTTCATCCCGGGCAACGGCGGCATCAACTTCGACCCGCACAATGACTCGCTCCTGGTGCGCCCGCCGCCCCCCAAGTCCAGCGGCATCACCCCCGAGACCCCTTACAGCGCGGAAGACGCCTGGTATCTCTGGCGCCCCTTCTGCACCCTGGACCCCTTCGTCTTCATCGCCACCGGCGACCAGGCGGGGACACTGATCCACCGCCTCGATGAGTTGGAGTCCTGAACGCGGTGAGCGCGATTCAGGCGCGGCGCTACATCTACGGCAAGGCGGTGCAGGAACCGGGCGGCGCCGTCAACGCCGGCTTCGAGCACCAGGTCACGCGCCAAGGCCGGGGCTTGAGCCCGCGCCTGCTGGAGTATTGTCATCCCCTGGCCCTGATCGAGCGTACCTCGACCCTCGATCTGGTCCACGTCGATGCCCACGCACGCGGGGCCTTGTTCCTCTGGCCGGTGCGCTGCGACGACCGTGATTACATGATCCTCGGCCGGGTCCGGCCGCGCCCCGAGGCCGGAGAGGGGCGGCCCGGGCGGACCTATACCCAGTTGAACACGGCCATCATCGCCGGGGCCGACTGGTGCGCCCAGGCACCGGAGATCCTGGCCGCGGTCCCGGACTGGCTGCGGGCCGATCCGGACCTGGAGTCCGAACTCGACCCCAAGGACGCCCCGCCCCTAGACCTGCCTGTTCCGGACGACCCCTTGTACCCCGACAGCGACCCGCTGCCCGGGCTGGACAACTGGCCCTGGGCCCTGCTGCGCGGCCTGGAAGACCGGTCCCGTCCGACCCTGGCGGGCAGTGACGCCGGCCTCCCCGACGAGCGCGCCTTCTGCCGGGCCCTGGGCCAGGCGCTCGCCTTGCTTCCGCCGCCCCTGCGCATCCTAGTCACCGCCTGCGCCGGCTTCGCCGCGCCCCGCCCCGAGTTCGCCATCCAGTTCATCCCCGAGGCCCGGCCGGAGACCCCGGACCGGACGCTGGGCTACTTCGGCCAATTGGCGGAGGGGCATCACTGCCTGAGCTTTGCCGACTGGCGCGGTCTAGCCGACGAGAAGTTCGCGGACCTGGATCAGGCCATCCTGGCAGCGGATTGGCACAATCCTGGGGCGGCCAGGGGCCACGCCGCAAGGCTGATCGGAAAACTCGCCCGCGGCCTGGTCGTCGATTATCTGCAGCGGTTCCTGGACGGCGAACTCCCCCGCTGTCCCGCCCTACCTGCCGGTCCGGACGCCGCTGACCTGCAGCCGCTGATAGTCATCATGATCACAGATTGTCTGCGCCAACGCCTTCAGGCCGGGCGTCCCAGCCAAGCCGTAGCCCGTGCGGCCGAGGTCGCCGCGGCCGAGCTCAATGGGCCCGAGTGGACCCGTGCCTGGACTGCGGCAACCCGTAAAGCGGACCAAGCCGTCCGTACCGACATCCTTCTCTGGTCCGCCCTGCGTTCGGACGACAGGCATGATGACCCCGAGCGATGGATAGGTGTCATCTGGAGTTTCACCGCCCTGGCCCACATCCGTCGCCTCACGTCTTTGATTGGTGACTACCACCGTGACGCCGGCCTGACCGATTCCCGGGTCCTGCGTCACGCCGGACTCGCCGCCCGGGTCGAGCGATTGCTCGCCCGGGCCCCGAACCTACTCAGGGACCATCCCGCCGAGATCGTCCCACTGGCCGAGACCCTGCCGGACGCCTTCGCCAAACACCCGGCACGCGAGGCGGTCCTGGCGCGGCTCAAGGAATTGATCCCGGTCCTGGGCCTGCTCGCCTTGGCACCCGGCGCCAAGGTAAGAGATCTCCGCGCACTCTATGCGGCGGCTGGGGGCATCCTCTCCGCATCCTACGGGATCGCGCTGCCGCCCCCGGAGGAGACCCAGGACCGCTGGTGCCGACAGGCCCCGTGCCTGCGCCCCGTGTGCTTCGACTACTGCCTTCAGACTGCCATCGCCGGGAACACGGAGGGGGCCTCCTTCTGGGGCCAGGCATTGGCCTGTACTTTGCTTGCGGGGTCGGATGTCAAGAATGCCGCCGTGGGCCTGCTGGGGCTGGTGAAAGTTCACCCGGCCGTCTCTGTCCAAGAGGTCGCCGAACGACTCGATAAGCCATTCGCCGCAATCTTCAAGAGTTTCGCTGCTAGTACCAAAGACCCCGGCACGCTGGCCGACGCGATCCTCGCAGCCCTGGCGGAGCAAGGGCCGTACCTCGCGTCCGAGCCAGGGAATAACCGGCTCCGGCTGGCCCTGGCGCGCAGCTTACAAGAAACGCTGTCCAAGGCCATAGCGGAATGCAGACATACTGGCCTGGCACAGATCGCTCCCACTGCGGCACGGCTGCTCTCGGATACAGCGAAAGCGTCTCCGGGGAATACTCAGTTAAATGAGTTTTATTGCGAGCTTGGGCGGCAAGTCTTGGACCGTATGGTCCGGACCGGTCATCAGGACCGCAATGCCGCTATCGATCTAATGATACCTTTGGAAACGCTGGTTCACCGGTCGCCTCGGGCGGTGTGGAACAGTAATCCCGCGACAATGAATCCGAAAAGGCGAAACGATCGAGAGATCGCGGCACAATCACAGCGAGTTGACACCTCGGCTCCGAACGTCTTGCATACCGATGAAGCGACAGCACGTCGAAACACGAAAAGAGAAGGCGAACTCGCCGAGATCCTGAAGGCCCTGATTGTGTCTTGGATCCAAACCGATCCCCCAAAACCGTGGTTTGTAAAACCAAAGGGGACGGACTTGGCTAGTTCACCCGTCCGGCTACGACTCGCCCGAAGCCTGGGCTTCCCCCGCTGCGTCTATATGGGCTGGCTCACCGACTCGGCAATGGGCAGCGGAGACGAAACGTTGGTTAGCGATAGAAGCACAAAGACGACGAGCCGTTCGCGACAGCCGGTGACGATTCCCGCGATATCGGCCGCCGAGCGACAAGTGATGGCTCTATGCGCGACGGTTCTATGGCGAAAACTCTATGCTACCCCAGGTTTCGCGAACCGCAGCCAAATTGTGCCGTTGCTGAAGTCCGACGGGGCGGACGAGGCCCTGATTGGAGTGGCGGATTTAGCCGCTGAGGGGGAGCCCCGAATGCTCCGTGCGCTGGGAGATGACATCGTCTTTCTGGCGGACTTCTTCCGGCTCGTTGGCCCACAGCCTCGGACCGACACGACCCCGGCTGCCGTCCGAAAGGTCCTATTAGGAGTCGCGATTGAGGAAGATGTGCGATCAACCTGTTTTCCTCTTTTCTTGGGTCGCAGCATCCTCACAGCGAGCGTCGTCGATCTTGCGATTGGCGACGAGTTCCGAAAGGCATTACGCAAGGATAAGGGCGTCACTGCCGAGATCCTAGGTTCCACCACGGATTTCGCCAATTTGAGCGACGCGGCGGTTGCCGCGCGGATAGACCGCGTCCTGTTCGGTTTGGGCCTAGTCTATGTCCAACCATTACATGGCAATGCGTTGTACGGTCGCGCCCCGATACCGAACGAGCAGTTCAGCGCCTTCGCGCTGACCCTTGGTCAAAAGCAACGCATCGCGGAGTTCTTCTCGGTAATGCCCGACTACAGCCACGCCTTCGAGCGAGCGGTGAAGTTCGCCGGCAATCCATGCCTCGACAGTTGGCCATGGCAATGAACGGCTTTGACGATTTCGCTTTATTGGGATCATGATCGGCGCAACGCCGCGCATCACTTGCTGCTCAGTGTTCATGGCCCTGAAGCTGGATGGGAGATCGCAATCCTACACCAGTGATGGCCATTCGGTTCGGCTTCGCTAAAATTCGACGCCAGAATGCCCATCACCGCCGCGCGCTACACCCACGGATTGATCTGCCGGACGCCCGGCGGAGCGGTGCTGTCAGGCATGGCGGACCAACCGAACCGGGTCGGCGCCGGACTCTTGGATGCTTCGCCTCGGCGGGCACCAGCCCAGGGCGGACAGCACGTCGCCGGAGATCCGCCGGCTCCTCCTGGAGCCTGCCATTGAGGAAGGTGCGCTCTTCAAGACCCGGCCCGAATACCACCATGCCTTCGAGCGCGCCATCGTACTGGCTGGACATCCGCCGTTGCCCGGATGGCCGAGACTCTGAAGCCATTTCCCGCCCCGCCCCCGCTCAGGTTATCCTGTGTCCGCCACCGGCTCCTGCCGGGCGCAATGGAGTCGCCGCATGAAGTCACTGATCCCCTTGTTCATCTGCCTCCTGGCCTGGGTCGGGGGTGATCCCGTACGCGCCGCGGTGCCGGTGGCGGAGGCGGCACCGGACCTGGTGGTCATCGTCGATACCTCGAAAAGCATGAGCCAGCCGGGGATGGACCGGGAGCGCTCCTCGCTCCTGGTGGCCAAGTTGCTCTCCGACATCGTCCCCGGCGATCTGGCGGTGGTGCGGGTGCTGGACCTGACGCGGGATGCGGCACTCCTGCCCCGGCGCGAGACCAGCGTCGAGAACGCGTGCAGCGAGGACCCCAACGACCGCTGCGACCTGGTGGAGCCTACGACCAACTGGGCCGAGGACGCCCGCCGCGGGCGCTACGGACTGGAGGCGCGCCCGGAGCGCGCTGATCCGGCCTATAAGCAGCGGCTCGACGCCCACCTCGCCCAGACCTCGAACAACAGTCTCTTCTTCCTCTCCTTCCGCGCCGCCCAGGGGCTCTTCGACCAGCACGATGCCGCGGGCCAGCCGGGTACGAACCGGACCGTGGTCTGGCTCTCCGACGGCAAGGACGAACAGGTCGAGGCCTTGACCCCCGCGGTGAATGCGCTGCGCCAGGCCGGGGTGGACATCCGCGCCATGGTCTTCGGGCGCGGTGATCCCGCCATCCCGCGGCGCCTCAATCTGCCGGTGGACCGGGTGAACAGTCCGGCCGAGCTGATGCGCAGCTTCGCCCAGGTCTTCCGTCGGCTGGTGCACGCGCCCTATCGGGTGGACAACCTGGTGGCCAAGGCCCCGGACCTGGACGTGCGGCCCAATGTCGAGGAGTTGTGGGCGGTGGTCTACGGCGACGACACCTTGGGCGAGGTGAGCCTGATGGGTCCCGGCGGCGAGGTCCGCGCGGACTATGCCGCCGACCGCCTGCCCGGGGCCGGGGCCTACCGCGTCGCCCATATGACCAACCCGACCGCCGGGGTCTGGCGGATCCATGCCAAGGGCGGCGGCGCCGGGCTTGCCTATGCGCTGGTCCAGCGCTCGTCCCTGATCCCGGCCCTGCTGGAACCCCGGTCGGCCCGGGCGCAGGAGCGGGTGCGGCTGGTTGCGGCGATCCGTGCCGGAGGCGCGCTCCAACCGGTCGCGGACGCCCAGGCCCTGGAGGGAGCGCGCATCGTTGCCACCCTCGAGGGCCAGGAGGTCGCTCTGCACGACGACGGTCAGGACGGGGACGAACACGCCGGGGACGGGCTCTTCTCGGCCTGGTACCGTTTCAACCGCACGGGTGCGGTTCCGGTTGGGCTGCACCTGACGAGCCCGGTGGCCGACCGCCGGGCCACCGCGGCGGTGTCAGTCGCCGGGGTCTTCCGCTACACCGGACCGCCGCTCACGCTGGACCTGGGCCGGATCGCGGCCCCCGGGCGGGCCTGCCGCGCTCTGAGCCCGGCGGTCGAGCACCAGGGCGAGATGCCCTTCGTGCTCGAGGCCCTGCGCCCGGTGCCGGCGGGCCACACGCTGTTGCTGCATGCCGGACCCACCCTGCTGACCCCGGGCGGCGGGGTCCGCCCCTGGAAGGCGGGCGATCCGCTGGAATTGTGCCTGGAGGTCACCGCGGCGGCGTCCAGTACCAACGCCCTGGGCGAACCCTGGTTGCGCCTCGCGGTAGACGCCGGCGACCGGCCGGACCAGCGCCTCGAGATCGCCCTGCGCTGGGAGGTGGTGGGCTTGACCTTCCAGCAGCGTTGGGGCTGGCTGATCCTGTCCCTGCTGGCCCTGGCCGTCGCCGTCGTCATCGCCCTGGGCTACATCCTGCCCTATCGTTTCCCGCGCGCGCTGGCGATCAGCTTCGCCCCCGAGCGCGACGAACTGGACACCTACCCGCCGCAGACCCTGCGGGCCTGGCGCGGTCTCGGGGTCCGCTTTTACCGCAGTGCACGCGCCTATCTGCACCCTAACTTCCGCCTCACCCGACGGGCTGCCGGGGCCCTGGCCGTGCTCGCGGCCGAGCGGCTCTTTGCCCGGATCAGCCCCCAGCCGGGGCTCAAGCTCAGTCGGGAGGACTACGACGGGTCCTACGCCCCGGTGCCGGACGAGGGCGAACCGGTGCGGCCGGGGGAGGTCTACCGCATCGGTGACTCGGGCCCCTTCTTTCGCCTCGCGGTGCGGCGGTAATGACCACGATCCGCCGATCGTCCCGACCGGCCCCGACCCTGCTGCCGGCCCTCGCCCTGCGCCTCACCATCGGGGCACTGCTGGCCGGGGCCGGGACCCCGGCCTGGGCGGAGGGCAACCATGTGCGCGTGGTCCTGGACACCTCGCTGTCCATGCTCAAAGGGATCAAGGGGGCCCCCGCCAACGACCCCGGGCGCCTGGCGGTGCTGGCCACGAACCTGCTCTATGACCTGGTGGACCCCAACCCCGCCTTCCCCAGACGCCCGGACAGCTTTGCGGTCTATCCCTTCGATCATTGGCAGGAGTGGACCGACACCGCCGCACCGCCCCCGGTCAGTACCGCGCCGGCCATCGTCGCCGCGACGCAGAACGCGGCGGGCCGCGTCGCCTTCACGGACGCGCTCAAGCAGGTCCCCTACGATGGGCCCTGGACCTACTACTACCCCGGGCTGCGCCGTGCGCTCGACTCACTCAAGGACCCGCGAATCCCGCCGGAAGACACTCGGGTCATGGTCCTGATCACCGACGGGGTCCCGGAGGACCGGACCCGCGACGCCGAACGCAGCCTGTTGCGGGGACTGCGCGACGAGGCCGCCGCCGCCGGGGTACGCCTGTATATCCTGGGCTTCGGCCCGGCGGCGATGGCCAATCGCGGGCTGCTCGATGACCTGGTCCACGACGCCTCCGGCCGGCCCCTGGGCCGCGTTTTCGTCGACCCCGACGGCCGCCGGCTCACGACCACCATGCTCGACATCTTCTCCTTGAGTTTCGGTTATGCGGTGGACCCGCCGGTCAAGGTGGCCGATCTGCCGCCCCAGGGGATCGACCTGGAGGCCGGGACCACCCCGACCAAGGTCGCCCTGGTCACCCTGGCGGCGGGACCCAAGCCCCCGACCCAGGCCCTGACCCCCGGTCCCAACGCCCCCGGCGGGGTGGTGACGGCCAGCCAACCCGGGGCCAGCTACGCCCTGCAATGGGTGCTGGGCCCGGCGCCGGGGTCCTACGCCTTCAAGGGCAGCGACCCGGCGGCGACCCTGGCCATCCTGCGCCCGGTGGCGCCCCTGCTGCAAGTGCGCCCCGGACGGGTGCCGCCGGCGGACGGGGTCGGCCAGGCCAAGGAGATGCGTCAAGCCGGCCAAGTCATGGCCGGGGTGCGCTTTGCCTTGCGCGTGCTGGTCAGCTCCGCCGCCGGGACGGCCGGCAACCAGCCCGACGTGAACCTGGCCTTTCGCATTCAAGGCCCGCGCACCGGCCCCTGCGGCTATGCCTGGAGCGGCGACAAGACACCGCCGGCCGGCGGTTCGGCCCGGCTGACGCCGGAGGGGGTGAGCCACGAGATCTGGATGAGCTTTCCGGAGAACGCGCAGGACCGGGATCAGCCCTACCAGGGGTTCGTCGAGGTCGAGGCCAAGAGCGGGGACAAGACCGTGGCGACGCTCGCCTGCGACACGGCCCACGCGATCATGGTCTTCCCCCGGCTGGCACTGACCCCGCAACCCGCCGAGGCCCCCATCGGCCCCGCACCCTTGGCCCCGCGCGAGCTCAACCGGTGCGTCGACTTCACCATCGCGACCGATCACCCGGAGCGACTCGCGATCCTCGGCCCCCCACCGTACGGTATCAAGGCGACATTGAGTACGCACGGCGCCCCGGGCCTGCTCGATGCCGAGCTGGCCGGGGCGCGCTGGCGCCTGGACGGCCGACCGATCGAATTCCAGGAGCGCGCCGGGGTCCCCGCCGGCGGCCCGGCCGGCACTCCCTGGGGCCAGGGACAGGCGTTGTCGCCCGCGCGGTTGCTCGGCCCCCATCAACTTTGCCTGGACCTGGGGCGCCCGCGGATCGCGGCCAACGCCGAGGGCCTGGCGGTTGGACTCGAACTGCGGCTGATGCATCCGGCCTACGAGGACTTCGACGTGGTCGGCCCCTTTACCGCCCGCCTGTCGGTCCTGGCCCCCGGCCTCATCCCCATCGACTGGCAGGCCCTGGCCCCGCCGACCGCCACCGCCCTGGCCCTGACGCTGGGCCTGTGGCTGTGGCAGGGGCGGCGCGCACTGCCGCCGGACCTGCGCTATGCCCTGTGGCACGGGGAGGGACCACCCGCGGCGACTAGCCCGCTGCCCATGGGCAATCCCTTGGTCAGGTTCATCGGCGACGCCCCGCGGCGCCCCATACTCGATCCCGTGTCCCATCAGGAGCCACTGGCCTGGGTGGTGCCGCACGACCCCGGGCTCTTTGGACTGGCCTTGGCGCCCGGGGTCGGCCTGGTCGCCGCGGACGGTGGCGACCTGCCGCTGGCGGGGCCAGGGCTCTACCGAGTCCAGGCGCGACGACAGTATTGCCTGAGCCGCGGGGGCGACGCGTGGCGGTTGCGGTTCGATTACGACCAGCCGGTCTGAAACAGTCGTGACACGCCTGCTTGATGACCCCGTTTCCGAATCCGGGCAAGTCCCGCCGTCCGGCTTTCGTCACAAGCCCGCCCACCGCTACTAAACTTCCCGAGCCGTCGGTACTGTAATGACATATACTTACGCGCCCTCTTACCACTTTCTCGCATGGTTTTGCGGATTTGCGATCCTGCCCAGCCGACCAGACTTGTCCGTGGAAAGAGTGCAACCGGTCCGTCAGGGCGCGCTTGTCTGCCGGATGCCCGCGTCGTACGCTGATCACTTGGCCCACGAGCGCTACGGGTAGATCGGCGGCACTTTCTCCGGGTTCCAGCAAAGAACAGCATTGAGAAGTCTGATTCAGATGGCGGCACAGCTGACCCGGCAATCCCGGCAAGTCTTTCTGGAATAGCTGTTCGCGGTTGAATCTCCTCTCCGTCACGCGGAGCATCCGAAGGCTGAAATTCGGTGGCCCTCATTTGAATAAGCAAGTGGTAATGCGGCAAGTGACTAAAGCTGTCAGTAATTGTTGTCACGCCGTCGGCGTGCTGATTGATATAGCCCGATAATGAGTACCCGTCTGCCCCAACCGATCGGGCGTCAGAAGGAGGTTCTGTGCCTGCCCGCGCAAGGGCATTTGGTCGTCCTTGGCACGGCCGGAAGCGGAAAGACCACCCTTGCGGTCCATCGCTCCCTATACCTTGCGCATCCGGGCACGGACCACTATGGGCGCACCTTGCTCGTCACGTTTAACCGCTGTCTCGTTGCATACCTCCGGAGTCTCGCGGGCACTATTCCGCGCGACGTGGATGTACGGAACTACCACAAATTTGCCCGCGGCTATCTCAACAACCGGGGACGCATGAGATGGAACTGCATTTCCAGTCCGGAAGAACAAAGGGTGTTCTGTCGGAAAGCGCTCGTTGAGGCGCTCGCCGCAGGCGCGACGAGCACCGTGCTTCAGCGACCGGTCGAGTTCCTTGTCGAAGAGCTGCGCTGGCTGGCTCAGCATGGCATCTTGTCCGCAGCCGAATACGTAGCCGCTGATCGCGTCAATCGTGCTGGAACGAGAGTGGCTCGCGCTGACCGGCCTGCCGTGTTCGATCTCTATGAACGTTACAAAGCATTCCGAGCGGCAAGCGGCAAGGAATACGATTGGGACGACCTGTCCGGTGCGGTGGTCGAGGAACTCAGCCTGGATGCCGTAGGTCGGCACTATCGGCACGTAGTGATCGACGAAGGCCAGGACTTTTCGCCCATGATGCTGCGCTCCCTTGCGGCTGCTGTACCGGCAAACGGGAGCCTGACATTCTTCGGCGACATGGCGCAGCAGATCTATGGCAACAAGATGTCGTGGCGTACTGCGGGACTCAATGTCCAGAACGTCTGGCGTTTCGAGCAAAACTACCGAAATTCGAAGCAGATTGCGCAGCTCGCACTCGCCATCGCGGCGATGCCGCCGTTCTCGACCGATCCCGACCTCGTTGCCCCGAAGTCGCCAACCGCAGATGGCCCCCTTCCCGCGCTTGTCTCGTTCGGTTCGGAAGACTCCGAGATGCAGTTTGTAGCAAGCCTTGCGCGTCGTTTCGGCCAAACCCAGAGTGTGGCGGTTCTGTTCAGAGACCGGGAAGCCGAAGACCGTTTGGAGCGCCTTATACCTGACGGGATGACGCGCCTGCACGGCGACTTGGACCGCTGGCCTGATGGTCCGGGGATCTTCTACGGGACCTACCATGCGGCAAAGGGCCTCGAGTTCGATGTAGTTGTGCTTCCCTTTATGTCCTCCGGTCGCCTGCCGCACCCGCCGGACGTCGCTACGTTCGGCCAGACGGACGCCGCGTCGCGAGACATTAGCCTAGTTTATGTCGCCGTCACGCGAGCGAGAGCCAACCTCATAGTCACCTACACTGGCGCGCAGACCGCGCTGCTGCCCGTCGACGCCGGCCTTTACCAAAGGATCAGCCGATGATCGGGGCGATACATGACAGTGCGCTGCGGCGCGGCATTACGCGACTATGCCACTTTACACCATCGCGTAACCTCGTTCACATTGCCACTGACCCTCGAGGTTTGCTGGCGACGCACAAGCTCACCGTGGACGAGCGCGCTGTGTTTAACCCAACCGACCTCGAGCGGTTCGACGGTTATCGCAACCATGTATGTTGCTCCATCCAGTATCCTAATGCCTGGTATTTCCGAAAGGCCCGAGTGAAGGATGCGATCTTCCGTGACTGGGTTGTCCTCCTTCTTCGTCCGCACTACCTGTGGACCTATGGCACGAAGTTCTGTCCGAGAAACGCAGCGGCTGGCGGCGGACGTTTCATAGAAGAGGGTGCCGATGCGTTCGAGGCAATGTATGCGCCCAGCGTCATCGGCGCCTACGACAAGACTTACACGCGCGGGCCATCTCGTTCGCCAAGCGTACCCACCGACGAACAGGCGGAAATTCTGATTCCAGACCACGTTGATAGAGAGGATCTGCTTGGCATCGTCGTCATCGACGTAGCACAAGCGAGACGGGAAATTGCGCGCCTGCAGACCCTTGGCGAGCAGGTGCCATGTGTCTTGATTGCCCCTGACTTCTTCGACGCCAATGGGCTGAGCGCTATGCTCCGAGTCGGGCGCTCGCCAGTGGAGGACCAGTTCTACGCGGGAGATAGTGATGGTTGATCTCACGAACCACGAATTGCCCCCAGCAGCGGGTTGCCGGCGCGCCAAGGCTGAGGGTGCATTCATTGCGCTGGCGGCCGGCGACGCGCTCGGCTGGCCGCAGGAGTTCCCGAGCAAGCTGATTGCCGGAAAGTCTTCCGCCGGCACGCCGACGGTTGAATTCCGCGAATGGGTGCGACGCGGCGGCGGGCGCTTTTTTCCATACGAGGAGATTATCCGCCGCGGAGAGTATAGCGACGACACGCAGCTCGCCCTCGCCGTTGCGCGCTCGCGCCTCTACCCCGGGACCGGCTGGTGGACGGCGTTCACCCGCACGGAGCTTCCTCTATGGACGCTATACGAGCGCGGAGGTGGAGGTGCCACTAAGCGAGCGGCTGAACTTTGGGTCAAGGGTACAGCGCCATGGAAGAGCCCAGACCCGGAACAGGTCGGACGCTATTTTGATGCCGGGGGAAACGGCGTCGCGATGCGAGTACTACCTCACGCACTCTTTCACGCCGGAGCGCTGGATCCCTCAATCCTTATGCGGGACGTGATCAACGACGCCGTTGCTACACACGGGCACCCGCGCGCAATCATCGGGGCGACCGCTTATGCGTATGCCGCATGGTGGCTATTGCGCGCGGAGCACACAATCGGGTTCGGAGAACTTGTCGAGCAGATCAACGATAACATTGCGGTATGGGGCGAACTTCCGGCATCGGGGCATGCGAAGAATGGATGGCTGGATGCAGCAAACCAGCAATCGCAGGGACGTTATGAGGGGATTTGGCGCGACGTTGTGAGCGAAATGCGTGAGCTGGTCAGTCAGGTGCGCGCGGGAATCGATGCCGGCGCCATCGGCGACGATCACGAGGTTCTACGGCGATTAGGCTGCTTCGGAAAGGCAAAGGGTTCCGGCACGATCAGCACGGCGGCTGCGGTTTACCTCATCGCGCGCTACGCCGCCCAACCAGCGCAGGCCGTGGTCAGCGCTGCGTTCGCCAGGGGGGCCGATACGGACACCATGGCGGCTATGACGGGCGGCCTTGCGGGGTGCCTCGCGGGTTACGATTGGCTCCCGCGCGACTGGCTCTCCGTTCAAGACAGCGACTATGTTCGGCGGCTGGCAAACACCGTGGCGCAGGAATCGTTGCGCGCCAGCGAGGCAGCACCCGTCTCACGGACAATCAGCCAGAAGGAGTTAGACGCTCTCCGCGCGGCCTTGGCGCGGCGCGGCGAGGACAGTGTCGATCTAGATGGCTCTCGGCGGGTTCGGGTTATGGCGATGGTTGCTCTCAAGTCACTGTCCAGCGACACTATCGCCCAAGCGTGGCAGCTTGAGACGTCCGATGGCCAGACGCTCTACATCAACAAGCTCGGGCGAAAATCGAAAGAGAAGCCTCAACGCCAGGATACCGATCGCCACAACGATGTCGGGCAACCGATGACGGCTGCTGCGCCTGAGACACAGGCCATGAGCATTAGGCTCTCTGTCGCTGACGTGTCGGCATCGGCGTCATTCTATGAACGGGCAATTGGTCTAGTACCGACTCGAAAGACTCAGAAGCTCGTGTCCTACGGGCCACTCTCCCTCGTCGAAGGACGCCACGCTGTCGATCTGTCGGGAGGCACGATCAAGCTGGATCAGCCAAACGGACGCAACCTGATCGAGATTCCGGTGCATGACCTCGAAGCGGCCCAAAGGCGCCTATCGGAATATCAAGTGCATCCGGCCAGGCCCGTTGCAGCAGGGCGTCGGGGAGACCGGACTCTGCACGTCATAGACCCCGACGGCAACGTCGTCGAACTGATCGAGAGGCGCGACCGATGATGAGCCTCTATCGGCCTATCGCGCAGATCGTTGCGTTCTGCATCAATGCATCACCGCTGTTTCTTGAGCCGGAGTTTGTCCAAAGCTGCCTCTGGATGACAGGGAGCGGTACAACCACCCCCGCCTGATGCCGGCGTCGGCCCCCACCGCCCCCAACCCGCCGTGGGTTTCGGCCGCGATGCGCCAGGAGACCAGCGGCTAGCTGGTCGCGATCATCGCGCGATTCCATCGCCGCTTTGCGGTACACGGCCGTCAGTTTCCGGTTGGCGCGCAGTTCGGCGATCTCGCGCTCGTGATGCGAGACCATACCTCTCAATTGACTCATGTTGGTATCCGCTCCCATTCCGACCACAGCGCCTAGGCCCGCTCGATGTCCACCGACCAGGACGGATAGACCGATGACCGCAAGCCACCCAGCCCCGACCACCCGCGCCCGCATCCTTCGGGTCCTGGCCCTGGTCATGGTCCTGATCCTCCCCGCGGCCTGGGCGCAGGAGCCGGGCGGCCGTCACATCGGACTGGTGCTGGACACCTCATCATCCATGGACGGCGCCGACACCGACGCCCCCCGCTACACAGTGCAGATTGCCAAGATCCTGACCGACTTGCTGGGTCCCCAGGACGCACTCACCGTCGCCTGGATCCCCCCGGGCACCGGCTGCGACGACGGTCCGCGCCCTGACGCCGCGCTGGCGCTCGGCGCCGGTCAGGCCGGCCAAGGCGCCGCCTTCAAGGGTCGGCTCGACGCGGCGATCCACTATGGGGGCGGGACGCTGTTCACCGCGCCGCTGCGCACCCTGGCCGCGGGCTTTGCCGCCACGCCCGCGATGCAGCGCCTGATGATCCTGATCACCGATGCCACCGACTTCTCCTGCGGACCCGAGACCGCCGCGGAACTCAAGCGGCTGCGCGACGACGGGGCGACCCTGGCCGTGGTCAACCTCGGCAGCCACGGCGGCGGCTTCTCCGGGCACCCGGACCTTGACCTGACCCGCAATGCCGCCCGCGCGGCGGGCCTGGTCTCCGCCGTCGGCGAGATCTACCAGCGCTTTCTGGGTGCGCGCCAACCCGCCGGCGGGGTCCTCTCCGGACCGGAGATCCGGGTCGCCGTTGCCCCCTTCGTGCGCACCGCCTATCTGTTGGTCGCGGCGGACGGTTCCATGGCGCCGCTCGTCTCCCTCCCCGGCAACCCCGCTGCCGCCGCCCTGGATCTCGACTACCGCAGCGGCGGCACCACGACGGGGACCGACCGACGCACCCGCGCCTATCGCATCGTCCGGCTCGACCGGCCCCGGCCGGGCACCTGGCGGTTTCGGGCGCCCGACCTGCCCGCCGGCGCCGGCTGGCTGCTGCTGCAGGACTTCTCGCTGGGGCTGCGCTTCACCCCGCCGGCCACCGTCGCGGCCGGGGCCGAGACCCGCTTAGCGGTCGAACTGGTGGATACCGCCGACGGCGACCGGGTGGTGGATCCACGCCAGGTCCCCGGGCTCGCCGTGACCCTGGAGGCCGACGGCCGCCGCCTGCACCTGCGCGACGACGGCCAGGACGGGGATATCGCGGGCGACGGGGTCTTGAGTGCCGGTCTGACCTTTGCGACCGCCGGCCGGATGAACCTGCGGCTGCACCTGACCACCGACCACCTGGAGCGCACGCGGGCCTTCAACCTGGAGGTCGCCCCGGCGCGCTGGGTCCTGCACGCCCAGGTAGCCGACCGGGCCACGGTGGGCGTCCCGCTGCCGGTCGCGGTCGAACTGGAACCGGTGGGTGAGGCCCGGCTGCTCGCCGAGCCCGACGCGGTGCGGGTCACCGACAACGACGGGCAGACCCTGACCCTGCGGGCCGTGCCGCCCGTGCCCGCGCGCGGCCAGCCCCGGCACTATTCCGGCACCTGGCGGCCGCGGACCCTGGGCGAGGCAACGCTGCGCTTCACCGCCCCGGGGTCGAGCCCGACGGCGCCGGTCGAGGCGAAGGTGCGGGTCTTAGGCGAAATCGCCCTGGGCGACCCTATCCCCCTCGACCTCGGGGAAGGATCCAGCGGGGTCCGCCTCGAGGGGACGCTCGATCTGTCCTTCGTTCGTATCGCCGGTGAATACGCGATCGCGGTCTCCGCCGATTACGACGGCCCCGGTACCGCCCTGGAACTGGACCTCGGCCAAGGGTGGCAGCCCCTGGGCGCGCGGCCCCAGACACTGACCCTGCGCCAGGACGAGGCCCGCGCCTTGCCCCTGCGCCTGCGCATCGGACGCTGTCCGGCCGCCGTCGCGCCGGGCACCGGGTTTGATATCCGCGTCACCGCGGTACGCCCGGACGGACAGGCCATCGCCGCGGCCGTCCCGCTGACGCTGGGGGTGACCGCGGCCCCTTGGCTCGTCTGTTGGTGGCCGGTCCTGGCCGGGGTCGCGGGGCTCGCGGTGCTGGGTGTCATCATCCACGGGTACGTTTCCCCTTTCCGCTTCCCACGCAACCTAAGTGTCCAGATCTCGCCGGAGGCCGACCTGGAGGAAGGCTTCCCCTACCTGATCCGCGCCCAGCGGGGGGCCGGAAGCGGCTTCTACCGTGATGCCCGCCTCTACGTCCGGGCCGACTACCGCCTCGGCGCCCGCCCCGGCCACGCCGTGGCCAGTCTACGCGCCGGCCGCGCCGGGGTGCACCTGACGGCCATGGGTGGCGCCCTGCTGCAGGTCCGCGGCGACGACGGGCGCTGGGTCGCGCTGAGCCCGCACGGGTGCCAAGCCCAGCTCGGCATCACCTACCGCACGGACGCCGGGACCCTGTTCTTCGAGCTGCGGACCGGTTAGTCAGGGTGTAGGATTGGACCATCGACGACCAGGACGGGGAGTCATCGACCATGGAGCGCATCGTTAACCTGCACATCGAGCGCCTGCCCCAGGGGCTGTACCTGGCCACCTCGGATGCTATCCCCGGATTGGTCGCGCACACCCTTGCCGAGACCCTGGAGATCGCCCGCGACGTTTCCCGCCGGCTCATGGAGGCCCAGGCTGCGCGCGACGGCTCTGTCCAACTTGAGGCGCCGCGCGACGCCTTCGATTATCCACTGGTGGTGGGCGCCTGAATGGGGCGCCTCGCCGACTTCGGCTACCGCAAAATTGTTGGAGTGAGGAACGCACCGCAACGCCCCGCCGAGGCTACACTAAGCGGCCTTGCCGAGCCGCACTGGCCCCACAGCCGCAGACCTAAGCGATGAGTGATCGAGAAACACAGATGGAGATCTGGTTATGACGTTCAAAGCCGCCTCGGAATTGTTTACCGAGGCCAACATCTTCGTCATCCCAACCTTCCAGCGCCCCTATGCCTGGGAGCAATCACACCGGGAGGATATGATTCGGGATATACAGGTTGCCACCGCCCGGCAGCGTCATAACCCAAATACGATCCATTATTTTGGGGCGATTCATACAATCGAAGTACAACCCGACAGTGCACTGCTGACTAACTACAGCGATCCAGCCAACGAAGACATCAACACTCTTTCTAACAATGGCTTTCAGGCGACTGACTCAATCTTTCGCGTCCATCTCGTCGTAGACGGCCAACAGCGTCTCGTGACCCTCTTTGGGCTGCTCGAGCGCTGCGCTGGGAGCAAGATGCGATACGTCACGATGCCAAATGAACGGACGATTCCCAAAGTCATACTCAGTCCTGCGACAGATCACGAACTCTGGCGCTCGCTACTCGGCATGGGCAATCCCGTGCCCCCGATGAACACGCGCAGTCAACGGCGACTTCAAGAGCTGTTCGCTATGCCGCCCCAACCGCCATTTATAGCAGGCAGCCCTGAACACAGATTTCTAATCGGTGCGCACACCGAGCTGGTGTGGGTGCAGCTTCCTCGCGGTGCAACATTGGGTCCGTTTTTGACCCTGAATGATCGTGGAAAAGACCTGACAAAACTGGAGAAGATCAAAAGCCTGGCGATGGAAGCCGACGAAAACGGAGGCTTCAATCAGGCACAACCATTGAATACAAGTTTCGGTCGTGTCTACCTCTCAATCGATCTGGATGCAAGCCTCCTTAACGAAGATGACTTTCTGCGACAACTGGCGATTTGCCTGTGGGAGCCAATCGCCGGACAGAATTACGGAGCCGCACCAGATCAACTCTATCCGCGGGCACACGACGGCAGTCTGGAAAGCATTTACCAAAGTTTCCGCGCTCTTCTTTCAGGTCAGGGTAACAACCCGGCGGGGCTTGTTGGCGATGTGGTTGCAAAGAGCAGCAGCCTGGCAACACGGCACAGTGCGCTGGCAAATCGTTTGACACTGGCTCGTGCAGGCAACCTGCTTGGCGTGCCGAGCTTCGTCAATGGCATTATCCCGGCTTCACCGCAGCGTGACGCGCTTGACGACTATGTGATGGTCCTGGATTCCTTGGGTTTGCAGGCCAAACAGCTCGCAATACTGCTCGCCGTGCCTGATCTGTGCGGCACTGACTGGCATGCGGTTCTCGGCCAGATCCGTCTTTCCAATCAAGCGATAAAGCAGGACCTCATCGCCCTGTACAACGAGGCGTCGGCGAATGTTCCCAGTGACATGCCGTGGAAGCAGGTCATTCGAGATGAAATCGAGACCATTCCCGATCAGAGTGTTCGGGATGTCACTCCGCTCTATGTCGCCGAGTTGCTCCGCCTGATCGTCGGCGGCTCGAAGCCGGGCGGCTTTACCGCGGCATGGCAACAGGTCTGCGTCACCCCACCGATTGCCGGGCAGAGCTTCCTTGATGCATGGCGGGACTACCTCTCGACTTATGATAGCCGCGACAAGTTTGTCGGGTCGATTGCACGTTCGCAGTATTGGGACAACCAGTCTGCATCACTGCGATACCTGCTACGCGAATACGAATGCTGTTTACCCCAAGGATTGCCTGCGCATCGACTGCCCGAGATGGAGATCGAACATTTTTTTGGGCAGGAATTCCGGGCGATTCGCGCATTGGCAATACCCGGTCGCGTGTTCGTGAGTAAGGCAGATTATATAAGCGGTTTCGTTGATCGGCCGGGCAACAAACTGCTCATCCCCGCGGCCTTGAATCGAGCGTTGCGCGTTACGCCGGTCTTGGCCAAGCCGCACGCGTACGGCGCTCATCTAAATACCACAGCAGCGGCGCGACAGGTGTCCAACGACCTCAACGGCGTAACGCAGCTGGCCTTGATGCGCGACTATGTGCTGCTTCGGCAAGTGCGACTTGCAGCCTTCGCGGCCAAGCGTTTTTGATTGGGGGGACATCTCGGCTGATGTGTGCCGAGCGTGCGATCCGCAACCGAAGAGGCTCGATTGGCTTTGACCAGCGTCCGCCTGCCTTGCGCCTGGCCTGGACTTGCCCCCGTGTCGACCAGGCACCCCCGCGGGCGCACGCGCCCGGCAAAGAAGCCCGGACCCCGTGGGGCCGGGGAAGGTCGGCCGTGGACACGCAGTGCAAGACCGGCTGCGGCGGGTCACATCGGACCACGCCACTTATCAATCGCAATGAAGGAGGACCTATGCCGCACCCCTACCGCACCGACCAGGGCACCGTAATCCCCAGCCTGTTCGTCGGGCTGGGGGGGGTCGGGTCGCAGATCGTCGATCGCATCGCCGCCCGTGCCGCGGGCTTGCCCAATTGGGAGACCCAGCTCAAGCCGCTGACCACCTTCGTCTGCATCGATACCAACGAGCACGACCAGCACAGCCTGAAGCTGATCCCCCAGGCCAATCGTCTGAACATCGCCGCCTTCGACAAGGCCAAGGTCGTGGAGAACCTGCGCCGCTCGCGCGATGCGCAGACCGAGGTCTGGCTCGACCGGGGCTACCAGCCCCGCGCGGGTTTCAATCCGGGGGCCGGGCAGATCCGCCTGGAATCGCGTCTGGGATTCTTCTATCACTCACCGACCATCAAGCAACGCTTCGTTGATCTGGTCACCGACCTGTTGCGGCCGGGGGTGACCTGGCGCCAGAAGGAACCGCCGAAGCTCAACGTCTACCTGTACTGTACGCTGGCCGGGGGTACCGGCTCCGGTTCCTTCCTGTCCGCCGCCTATCTCATTGACGAGGTCATCCGCGCCCAGCAATGGCAGCCGCGGCTCATCGCCAACCTGCTGCTGTCCACCCTGCTGACGGACGACGTCGGGCCCGAGCTGCACCCCGATATCCATGCCAACACCTATGCGGCGCTGAAGGAGTTGGAGCACCTCACCAAGCTCGACTACGACCAGGTCAAACAAGCGGGCCGGACCAGTGAGCCCTTCGTCTACCTGCGCAACGAGACCGGCCGGGAACCCACCCGGGTCGACCACCGCCCGTTCTTTCTGACCTTCATCCTCGATCGCGCCCCCCATCTGGGGCTGCGCCACCCGTGGGAGGCGATCGCGGACGCCGCCTTTCTGCAGGTGTTCACCCCCATCATCGATAAGTTGGCGGGAGAACTCGATAACTATGAGAAGAACCTCGAGGGTCTGACGCGCTTCCCCGGCGCTCTGCGCGACTTGGGCGAGGGTTACACGAAGAACTTCGGGGCCTACGGGGCCGCCGCGCTGGTCCTGCCCGGAGAGGACCTCACCGACTATTGTGCCCTGCGCTTCGCCGCCCAGGCGGTACGGTCCCAGATCACCTTCGGATTGGACCAGTCAGGGGCGACCGACGACCGTGCCCGGGCACTCGCCAAACTCGCCGTGGACTATACCGACGCCAAGTTCCAGCGCATGTCCGACGCCGGACGTGAGCAGGTGATCAACGCCGCCTTCGTCGCCTCGGTGCAGGAACTGGCCCGCCAGGACGCCAACGAGGAATTGCGCGACGGCTACTGGTATCAACTCGTGGAGTCGGTGGACCGTGGGCCCGCCGTGGCGGGTCCCGCGGCGGGCGGCGAGGAGACCCGCGGCGAGACGCTCATGGCGCGGGTCGAGCGGCGCCTGGCCGAGGCCCGCCGCGGTCTCATCAACCAGATCGCCATCAAGGACCGCTCGATGTTCTTCCCGCGGGAAAGCGTCAATGCCTACATCGACTACATCGCCAAACTGGAGGAGGAGGTCCGCGGCGGCAACCGTTTGGTCGACCTGGGCCTGCCGGCCCTGGTACGCGCGGCCGAGGAGGGCGAGGCGATCGCCGCCCTGGCGCTCGACCCCATCGCCGAGCGCTATCTGGTGGTGCGCCTGCTCGAGGTCTGCGGCGGCGCCTGGATCCCGGAAGCCGAGAGCCAGGTGGAGGCGACCGGCCGCGGCGATCTGCTGACCAACCCGGCGGTGCGCAAGCGCCTGCGCGAGGACATCTACGGCTCGCTGCAGCGGGCCGCCGGGGCCCCCAATCTCTTTGGCCGCGGCGAGCGGGAATTCGAGCAGGTCAAGCAGGAGGCCCAGGCCGAGTACACCAAAACGCGCGGGGCCGCGGTCAATCTACTCGACGCCAAGGTCCGCCTGGCCCAATTTCGCGCCCTGCTCGACTATCTGGCGCGGCGCTCGCGCCAGTACGTGCGCCTGGCCACGCGGATGGATGGTCTGGTCAGGGAACTGGAGGCCCAAGCAGAGCAGTTGCGCCGCGGTGATGCGTCGCGGGTGCCGCCGTTCGCATTGCGCGTGGAGGTCTTCGAGACCCTGGAGGAACCCCGCACGCGGCTGTGGCGGGAGGTCTACGACACCCTGTTCATCGCCGCGGGCCGCTATCTCGGGACCTTCGACCGCCAACTGCTCGCCCGTACGGTCGCCCAGCAGTTGAAGCCGGTGGTCCAGGGCGACGGGCGCGTCGTCGAGAAGGGCGTCGACCAGACAGTAACGGATCTGCGCGAGGCCCTGGTCCGGTTGGGTCGCGAGCGGCTGGGACTGCGCATCCTCGGCGGCACGGAGGAAGCGGGGCTGGATATTGCCGCGGGCCTGGCCCTGGAGTCCGCCCTGGTGCTGGGCGCCGGAGCGGACGCGGCGGCCGGCGCCGCTTATCGCACCCGCAAGCTGCGCGCCCTGGACCAGATCGCCGGCCTGCTCGGACGGGTCGACTCGGCGGAGTCCCGCGCCTTGGACGACGGGGTCATCGTCAACCGCACCCGCCTCGCCGTCCTCGGCGGATCCGCCGCGGACGGGCGCGGCACCCAAGGTCTGCGCGCGGCGCTCGAGGACGTCCTGTCCAGCGGCGGACGCCAGGTCAAGGTCATCCCCGGGCACGACCCACGCCTGGTCATTGTCCACGATGTGGAGTTGCCCATCCCGCTCTATTACTTTTCACCCGTCACTCACGAGATCGAGGACGCCTACCTCAAGGTCGCCGCCAACGAACGCCGCGGCTACAAACTACACACCGACTTCCACTGGGAGGAATCGCTTCCCAATCTCAATCCGCGGCGTGCCGAGTTGGCCGTGGGCTGGGCGCTGACGACCTTCGCCCGCGGTTTGACCGCGGGTGTGTTCTCCTTCGAGACCGGCGGCTGGACTTGGCACCGCGACGGCACCACCCGCGCCGTACCCCTGCACCCGAGCCTTGCCGGGGCACTCTATCGCCTGGGCGAGATCCACGCCGGCGACGAGCTGCGCAAGGACCTGGACGATCAGCTCGAGGCGGCGCTGGACGACCTGGGACCGGCGGGCGTGGCGCAGGAGGCAGCAGCGGCCGCGCGGTCCCTGCGGGGGGTCTTGGGCGAACTCAACCTCAAACGTCTTGACGGCGCCTTCACCCGGGAGGATGCCCTTGACCAACCCATCCTGCGCGCCCTGCTCCCGGTCTTGGAGGCGTTGACCGGTGACCGGGGCCCGGCGGCGGCGTCGGCCGATAGCCCGTACCGCGGCTTCGGGCGCCGCGGGACCTGACCGGCATGTCCAGGGCGACGATCCTGGTGGGGCACAGCGACTTCGGGCGCGACGTCCTGCAACGCCTGCTCACGAGCGCCGCCCCGCGCGGCGTGCTGTCCTGGACGCGCCGCCCCCAGGGTGGTCCCGGGGCCGGTGAACGCCAGTTGCGCGACCTCGCCCTGCTGTGGCTACCGGATCGCCCAGGGTTGGCGGGCGTCCCCGATCAGCACCTCCCCGACCCGGCCGCCGTCGGCACCGACACGGAGTTTTTCCGCGACCTTTATCGGCAGATCCTCAAGGTCGCTCCCGAAGGCGAGTCGGCCACCCCAGAGCAGGCCCTCGGGGCGGCCGTGGACGAAGCCAAGCGGGCGCTGCTCTCACCCCAGGCGCGCCGGGAACGGCCCGGTCAGGAGGGTGCCGTGCACGGACTCGATCTCATCGTGCTGGCGCGCCCGGGGACCGCGGCGGCCCTGGGGCAGATCGATAACCTGTTGCGCGCCGCATTGCGTCCACTCTGGGATGACCCGACCCTGCGCCGGGTCGGCAGCGAGGCACAGGTCGTCAACTGTATCGCGGTACTCGACTTCGACGACTTCTGGGCCAGGAACGAGGACGCCCGACGCCTACGCCGCGCGCTGATCAACTCGGCGCGGACCTGGGAGAGCGCTGGCCGCGACCGGCCGGGACCGGGGCGCATTTATCTCATGGACAGCAAGACCGCGGGCGCGCAGCGCGACCGCGACGCCCGCCTGGACGAGGCGACGCTGTTTCTGGAGTTCCTGCTCTTCGAAGGGAAGCGGGCGGACTTCGATTGGCTCTACCGCCAGCCGAGCCACGGCCAACCGCCCCTCGCTGCCTTTGGCATCCGCCTCTTGGAGCGCAGCCCGGCACTCCTCGGGCAGATCGCCGCCGCCCGCTTCGGTCAGGAGTGGCTGCCCTATCTCGCCGGGGACAAGTCCCCCCGGCCGCGGGCGACGCGCGTGCGCGCGGCACTGGCCCCGTTGCGTCAGGTCAGCACCCCAACCCCCGGGGTCGAAGACCCCTTGGTCAAGTGCTGGCGGATCGGCGTCGACCGTCTGGTGAACGCGATCCTGACGCTGTCCAACCAGGAGACCCCGGACTGGGCCGAGCGCGCCGGCCTGCGTTTCCGGCAGGGGTGTCGGGAGTTGGAATTGGACCTGGCCCGGACCATTGATCAGGTGGTCCTCGACCTGCGCAAGCGCCACCTCCAGCAAGGGGACAAGGTGCGCCAGGCGATCATCGATGACTTGCATGACGAGCGCGAGCCGGTCCCGCTGGCCAGCGTCCAGGAGGAGATTAAGGCCGCCGTCACGGATTTGATAAAGGCCCAAGTCGCGGCCCATCGTCCCCGCGGCAGCGACGGTCCCGTTGGGCTTGACGACCTGCACCGGCGTTTTCTCAGCCAATCGCGGGAATGGATCGGTCGCCAGGGCCGCGCCCTGACGCCCTTCTGGCTGCTGTTCGGCGCGCTTCTGGGCCTGGGTCTCGCGCCCTTTGCCCAGGCCTTCCTGCTGAGCCTGCCGGAACCCGACCCCTTGGCCCAAACACGCCATTGGCTTCATCAAGCCTCCCAATGGCTCGCCGAGCCGGCCCCCTTGGCGCTGGTCTTAGGCGCACTCGCGGCGACGCTTCTGAACTTGCTGCTCGGTCGCGGCGTACACCGGCGCATCGCCCGTGCCCGTGACCTCTATCTGGACCCCGCGGCTGGGCGCTTCGCCGCCGTGATCCGCGCCCAGGACGATCCCCTGACCATCTACCTGGAGCAGGCCCGCGCCGACCTCACCGCCACCCTGGCGGGCGAGGCACTCCAGTTCCTCGGTCAACTTGGCGAGCGCCTGGCGCAACGGCGTCGAGAACTGGGTTGGCTGCGCGAGCAGCTCGGCGGGTTCCTGCGCCTGCACGGGCAACACCCGGACCCCCTGGGTGTCCAAGGCAAACCGCGTCGACCGCAACTCAGCGTCCGCCAGTGGGTCGAGGCACCGGGTGACCTCGAGCGGATGTTGCAGACGAATCCACTGACCGAGGAGCGCTGGCGCGCCTACCAGGCGGATCTCCCGGAGCCCTTTCAAGGATGGGACGAACGTGCCGCCCGCGACGCGGCCAAGGAGTTGCATCAAGACCCTGGGCCCTGTCGCGGTTGGGCGGGGCATTATTGCGACGCCTTCCTGGACCCGTTGAAGTTCGTTGCGCTGCTCAGCCAAGGCTATGTCCGCCCCTTCAAGGCCGCCCTTGCAGCGTCCGACAGCACCGAACAGCAACTGCGGCAGACGGCCATCACGGACCTGCTCAAGCGTCCCGATTTTTCGTTGGCATTCGCCTTCGCCCCCGCCGCGGATACCCCGGTGAGCCGCCGTTGCTGCGTCATGCCGTCGTCCTGGAAACAGGGTACCAAGGTCGACGGGGTGAGTAACATCTATGAAGGCAAGGACGATACCCGAGTCTATCTCTTCGAGGTCGTCACCGGGGTCCCGACGACCGGCCTGGGCGATTGACCATGTCCGGCTTCACGCTGCCCACCTGGCTCCCGGCGCTGCTGCTGCTTGCCGCCGCGGCCACCATCGCCGTCATCGCCGACCGCCTGGCCGCCCTGGCGCGACTCGATCGCGGGCTGTACTGGACCCGGGTCACCGCCTGGACGATCCCGCTTTTCACCTTGGGGCTGCTCCATGCCTGGTGGCTCAAGTGGCTCCGCGATGACCTGTGGCGCACGGGTCGGCACGCCATGCCCGACGCCTCCGGAGGACTGGCTTTCGGACCGGAAGGGGCCTACTGGATAGCGCTGTGCCTGCCGCTGGTACCCTGGCTCCTGGCGCTCACCGTCGCACACTTCCCCCGTGGCACCGAGCCCCAGCACGCGCGCTGGTTGGCCGGGGCCATCGGCCGACGCGACACCCGGACCTGGGTCCTGGTCATCCCGGTCCTCGCCCTGCTGGTGCCCCTGTTGGCGGGGGCCGCATCCTTGGGACCCGCATCCGCCCCTTACCCGGCGGCACTGTGGTCGGCACTGGCCCTGACCTTGGCGACCCTGGTCGGGGTCGCGCTCAGCAAGGACCCGCCCGCCCGGGTGCGCACTCCCAAGCCCCAACCCGCCCCGCCGCCGCCACTGCCCGACTGGCCGGACGCGATGCGCCGGCAAGGTTTCACGGTCACGACCCTGGCGTCCTACCCGGCGACCGCGCAGATCCAGACCGCCCCGCCGCCGGGCGGGCTCGCCGGGCACTGGCCGGAACTGTCCCGCCACCAGCCGACCCCGGAACTGTTTGCGGCCATCGAGGAGTTCCTGAATACAGCCGACGGCACCGCGGGGGCCTGCAACCGGCTCATCCTGGCCCCTGAGGATTGCGGACAGATCGAATCCTTGGCCCTGGCGGCACAGATCGTGCGCCGCCGCGCTCAGGCCACCACCCTGGTCTTGGTCCCCGCGGCGGCGACCGCCTTTGCGACTACCCTCACCGGCTGGCTGGCCGACGCCGCCGCGGTGGACGCACCCTGCCCGGGCGCGGCCCCGCATCCACGCGCCTTCGTCTGGGTGACGGATGCCGAGGCTCTGTCGAGCCGACTTATCCCGAAGCTGGAGCAGGACCGCGCCCTGCTCCACCGGGTGGGCCTGATCGTCTTCTGGGACCTGCACAGCTATTCGGGGGTGCCGGCGGCCAACTTCTGGGCGATCTCGCAGCGCCTGCATCGGCTTACCTCGCGCCACGGGCGCCGCGACCTGCGTCACCTGGCATTCGTACGTGCGGCCCACACGCCCGACGCCCGGTTCATCCCGTTCTTAGGCGAATCCCTCCCGCAGCGTTTCCCGCCCGAGACCCAGGTCGTGATCCCACCGCGCCTCGCCCTACCGCTGTCGCTGCACCTGCTCGAGCCGACCACCGCCGCCTCGGCCGGGGCCGAAACCCGGCCCCCCGTGACCGAGGCCGTGTTAGGGGCCGCGCGCGCCTCGGTGACCGCCGGTTGGCCGACCTACGCCGTGATCCCTGAGCATCTGGACCATGATGAGGCCGGGGCCTTCCTCCAACAGACCGTGGCCGGACGCCCCCTGCGGGCGTGCCTGGAGGCGGACAATGCCACGGCCGGGGCCGAAATCCGCGAAGTCGGGGCGGCGGAGGTCCTGTCACTGGCCCTGATCCTGGCCGCCGGGGGGCGCGCCGTCCCCGGACTGCGGTCGCGCCACGCCGGCCTCTGTCTCGCCTTCGGCAACCCTTATGTGGGCTACGCCCTGCGGCGTCTGATGGAAGACCCCGCCGCGCTGTTCCGGCGCAGCCGGACCCTGGTGGCCACCGGCCCCCAGCCGGGCGTCGTTCAACGCCATCTGCTCCTGGCTCTGAACGAGCTGCCTGAGGTCACCAGCGGTCTCATGGCCAGCTTCCATCACGAGGGTTCGGAGATCCAGCGCGTATTGCGCCAACTCGCCTCCAAGGGCCTGATCGACCGCCGCGATGTGCGCCACCTCAAGGACGGCCGCCTGGTGGCGGAGCTCGAGTTCAGCGGCCGCATCACGCGCGACTTCCCCCGTCCCCTGGATACCGTGGGGACAGACCTGGTCGCGGTCATCGATCCCGCGGCCGGGGAGGGCGAGCCCCGACTCCTGAGCCTGGACCCGGAGCGCATCACCATTCGCGCCTATCCGCAGCGGGTCTTCGTCCACGCCGGCCGGCGCTACCGCGTCCAGCCCTGGGGCTCGGTCGCCGCCGTACTCGACGCCCAAGGCGGCGACGGGGCAGGCCTGGGTACGGGCATCCTGTGCCGGCGGGAACAGGCCGCCGTGTCGACTTGGCGGGTTTTCGCCCCGCGCCTCGGCCGAATTGCTGCCGTCCCGGGCCGCCAGCGCATCGCCTTCGGCCACCTGCCCCTGGCACGCTCGCTGGTCACACTGGACTATCAGGAGGACATCTCCGGTTATCTCGAGTACGCCCGCGACCCCGTGAGCGGTACCTGGACCGCGGGTCAAGGTGGGACCTATAACCCCATTTCCAGCCTGTCCATGCACACCCAGGGTCTTTTCCTGGAAATCGAGGCGGAACGCCTGCGCGACTTCCCGAGCGGACTCAACTCACTGGCTCAAGCCCTGCGCCACAGTCTTCCCGTGCATGTGGGCATCGCCGAGGACGATATCGCCATCGTCGCCTGCGAGGGACGACTGTTGGCCGGCCGGCCGGCCTGGGGGTTGCTCTTCGTCGACCTCTACCCCGGGGGCATCGGACTCGCGCAGGCCATCGAGGCGGACCAGGGGCTCGTGGAACAACTGCTCGCGGACACGCGCGCCTGGCTCAGCGCGTGCCCCTGCGCCAGCGCCGAAGGCTGCCCCGCCTGCCTGCGCTCCCCGCTGGGGCGCGCCCATGGCGGGCTGTCCGCCCAGCCGCCCTATCGCGGCGAGGCCCTCGGGATACTCGCCGCCATTCTGGATTGAGCCGCATGGGGATACCCTGGGAGGAATCATGAGCACGACTGAACGCCTGCGCGGGCTGCAACAACGCCTGCAAGACCTCGGCGCGCTGCCGCCGCGCCTGCGCGGCTTCCATGACCGTCGTCTCGGCCTGCTGCACGAGGTCGAGGCGCAGGCGCAGCGTCTGGCCTGGATGATCCGGGGCCGGGACCTGCAAGCCCTGGAGACTCGCGCGGCGGCACTCGCGCGCCTGGCCAGCGAACTGAGCGTACTGACCGACGAAGCCGAGTCCCTGTCCATCCGCCTGAGGGGCCTGCGCGACACCGCGGGCCAGGTGCGCGATAGCCGCCTTGGCGCCTGGTTCCTCGAACGGGCCCAGGCACTTGCCGATGAGCTCGCCGGGACCGGGGAAGCGACGGTCGCGGCCGAGGCGCTGCCCGCGGAGCGCCGCCGCCTCAAAACGGTCCTGGACGCCCTGCCCGACCTGGAGCGGGCTTTGGATCTCTATCGTGAAGCCGAGGACTGGCTCCAGCGGCTGCAGGCCGAGACCCGTCGGGCCGCACTGAGTGCGGACCTGCCGGTGCTCAGTCAGCGCCTGCTTACCGAGGGAGTCGGCGCGGACTGGATCGCCGCACTCCAATCTCTGCTCGAACCGGTGAAAGACTTCGCCAATCGCCCGCAACCGCCCGGGCTCCAGGAACTGGGGGGGCGTATCCAGGGGCTGTTGCAGTGGCGCGCGGCGCTCGGCGAGCCCTGCCCGGAGTGCGACGGGCTGGCGCAAGAGTTCACCCGCAAGCGACAAGATTGGACCAACCAGGACGAGGATACCTTCGAGGTCCTGCGCGTCCGCACCGCGGTTCTGGAAGGCCGGCTCCAGCAACTCGCCGCCGAGCGGCAACACCTCGCGCTGGCCGAGATCGATGCCCAGCGGTCGCTGTTGCGGGATGTCGGGGTACAGGATGCACCGCTCGAGCAACGCTGGACTGAACTGCGACAGACCACTCCTGCGGATGCTGAAGGCTTTGCCGCCTGGCGCGACAACTGCACCCAGGCGCAAGAGGATTTCCGGTCCGTGGTCAGCAACAACAGCCAAGTGCTTGTCACGAGCTATGCGGACATGGCGAAGACCTGCCGCGAGCGTGCGGCGCGGTTGGCGGAGCGGCCGCGTCTCGACGCCGCCGACCGCCGACTGCGCGACCTCGCGCTGGAACTGAAGCAGATGGAGGCCATCCCCGATGGCGCGGAGCTACTGAACGGCATCGGCACCCTGCGCGAGCTGGGCGCGCGCCTCGACACCCTGGAGCAGGACATCAACCAGGATTGGACAGTACTGGAGGCCCGCCGCACCGCCGTCGCGGCCCGCTGTGCCGATCTGACGAAATTGGCGCAACGCGTTGGACAGCCGCCCCCGGGCTTGACCGAGCTCGCAGCCACGGGGTCGGTCCGCCTTGAACAGATGCTGGCGCAGGCCGACGTCCAGGACCAGGGCCTGGACACGCTGGAGGCGGACTTGCTGGCGACCGGTGTCGCCAGGCTGGCCGCCCGGCACGGACGGGCTGCCGAGATCCAGCGCTTGCTCGGGGCCATTCCCATCCTGGGACTCGGCGACCTGAGCGAGATCGCCCCACCCCAATTGCGATCAGCCACCGGTCTCAGCCTGGCCCTCGACCGCGCTCAGGCTTCCCTGGAAACCGCCGAGACCGGGCTCGAGCAGGCGCTGATCCATCTGCAGCAACAGCGTGAGGATCTGCTGCAGCGCGCCGCCGCGATCGACGCCGACCGCCTGGGTCCGCTGCAGGCACGGCAGATCAGCGAGCAACGCCACCTCCTGGCGCAGTGGCAACTGTCGGCGGACATCGACCCGCTGGACCAGGCCCGTCGGCTCCATGGGCTCGGGTTGGCCATGCGCCAGGTGCTGCAACCGGTCGAACTGACCCAGAGCCGGGTCAGGTCCCTGCGCAAGACACTGGGTGAGCGCCTGCGACGGCTCAATCTCTGTACGCCAGTGCCCGAATTCCCGGAAGCCTGCACGGAGTGGGCCCAACGCATCGAGGCGCTGATTGCCCCAACCGACCAGGTCGTGCGCCCGATTCGGGCCGAGTCGGCTCAACTGGACGAGGCGGCGCGTCTGCTCGGTGCCTTGGAGGATCACTGCCGCCGTCTGGCGGCGGTGCAGGATGCCGCCGACATCACCCAACTGCGGGGCCTGCGGCGCCGGCCCACGGACCCTCAGGCCGAGGCGCTGTTGCAACGCCTCGCCGCCCTGCCCCGTCACGAGCCACCGCCGGACGCGCTGCGCCTGGACCTGCACGACCTCATCGCCGCCCGGATGGAGACCCAAGCGCATGACCTCTAGAACCAACCCCTGGCAGGACTGGCCGGCACTGGCCGGGTGGGTCGGACATCCCTTGCCCCCCCTGCGCTGCGAGCGCGCGGTCTGGGGCAGGGAACCAGGCGCCGGCGCCGGGCCGCACTGGCTCGCGACCAGCGCCGGGTTTGGGGGTAGTGCGGAGGGCATCGAGCGCAGCCTGGCGTTCGGCGACGAGGACGTTCCGTGGGTGACGCTCGCGTGGCGCAGTTCGGGCAGCCTCCACTACGCCGTCCGCTGTTACCCCAGCCGCGCCCCGGCAGGCGGCCGCCCGGGACTGGAGAAACAGCTGATCGAGTGGCGCCGCCCCCAAGACCTGCCGGCGGCCCTCGGGGCATTGGTGTTGCTCCCGCAAGCCGAACGCCTCGACGACACGATCTGGTGGGGCAAGTCCGGGGACGACGGGGACTTTGCGGACGGCTTCCATCTTGCGCTGGCACCCGACGAGACCACTGAGATCCCCTTCGACGAGATCGACCTGCAGACGACCATTCTGGCCGGTTGTCGGGAGCTTGCCGAGGCGACGGACCCGCCCGCCCTGGCGGCGCTCTATACCCGGCTGCTGGCCGGCGCCAAGGGCATCGCCCTGCCGGGACTCACCGGCCCCTTGTCCGGCGCTGCCCTCGCCGCGTTGCTGCTGCCACTGGCGCGGGAGCGGGCGGACCGCCTGGGCTTGGTCGCCTGGCTGCCGTCGCGCCGGCTTCGTCCGGGCCAGACCGTGCACCCCTGGGACCTGATCCTGGGCGGCGCACCGACCGACACCGCGTCCGTCCGGGCGGCCGCGGCGGACGAGACCCAGGTCTCGGCGGCCGAACGCATGGCGGCGGCCGTCCTTGCCGGCGACCCCCGGCGCCTGCAGACCCGACCGACCACGCGGCCGTCCCCCGCCACGCCCAAAGCGCCCCCCACGACCACACCGGAAACCCGCCGCCTGGTCCTCTGGGGCCTCGCCGCGGCCGGCAAGACCGCTTACCTGGCCCAACTCTACCTGCAGTTGGAACATGCCACCGACAGTGAATGGCGGGTCTATCCCGGACCCGATAGTCTGGGCTTCTTCCGTGCCCTGCGCGCTCGATTGCAGACGCAGAACCGCTTTCCGGCGCCGACCCCGGTGGATAAGGCAAGCCCCGTTCGGTGCCGACTGGTCCACGGCGGCACCGGCGCCGAGGCAATGATCGAGGTCGAGGACCGTGCGGGGGAGGACTTCCGGTTGCAGACCGACGCGGTTTACCAACAGCTTGCCACGGCCGACGGGCTGATCCTGCTCTTCGATCCCTTGCTCGAGGTCGCACTCCAACGCGAAGCGTTCAAGGACGCACTCGACCGTATGTCGGTGGCTGAAACGCGCGAGGGGGGGCGCGACACCCGCCCCGTCGCCTTCTGTCTCGCGAAGGCCGACGCCTTTATCACGACCGCCGCGCACTACCGCAGTGCCCTGGAAGACCCTGACGCCTTTGTGCGGGCGCGCGTCGAACACGACATTTTGCAGAGCCTGGAACACCATTTCGCGACCTACCGGCTGTTTCCGGTTTCCGCCGCCGGAGTCTGGGTGGAGCACGGTGCCGTCACCCCGGCAGTGTTCTTCGACGAGGATCTGAATCCCCGCCTGAGCAGTCAGTCGCATCCACTCCATCTCCTCGACCCCTTGACCTGGGTACTCAAACGGCTGGAAGCGGCGACGCCTGGTGCCGAGACCTCATGACCCTCCCCGCTTGGCCCGCGCTGCAGGGTGCCGCCCCACCGCCCTGGAACCTGACCTGCGAGCGCGGGATCTGGGGCAAGATCCAGAGCGGTCCGCCCGAGTTCCGTTGGCTGGCGCGCAGCCCAGGCGTTGCAGCGGGGGCCTGGGATCCCGCGCGGGCACTGCGTCTGGGGGCCGAGGACCGGCCAGCCCGGACACCCGGATGGCGAGCGCTCGGTCCGGGCTACCTGGCCGCCGCCTATTATCCGAGTCGTGCCCAGGATGCCGCCGGGCGCGGCGGGTTTCTCGAGCGCCAGGTCCTCGCCTGGCGAGCGTTCCCCGGGGTGCCGCCGCCACTAGCGGCGTTGGCCCTGTTGCCCGCCGCGACCGGACTGGAGCATTGGGTCTGGCGGGACCGCCAACATCTTGGACGCTGGGGCGACCCGGACTATGCCCTCCCCCTGGATCCGCTGGAACTGACTGGTCTGGGTCCTGACTGGCTGGCCCGGACGATCGGCGAGGGGCTCGATGAACTGGGCAAGCGAGTCACCCAGGAGTGCCTGCGCAACCTCTATGCTCAGATCCTGTCCGGGGTGCGGCCGGCATGCCTGGCATTACCCGACGGTCCCTTGGGACCGCAGGCACTGGCGGCCCTGTTGCTGCCGCTCCCGCCGCAGGCCGCGTCCGCTCTCTCCCTGGCCGGATGGGTGCCCGCCGAGGCCCTGGACCCCGAGGATCTGGCAGGCAACTGGGACTTCGTAGTCATCGCAACGGGGCATGGCTGGCCTCCGGCCACGGTGGCATCGGAGCACCTGGAACTGGCCGAACATTTGGTCACTGCCCTGCTCGCCCAGGACCCCGCGCTCCTGGCGGAGCGACGGCCAGGCACGGGTACGAACCTCAAGGCGCAGCGTTGTCAAGTCAGCCCCCTATTGACGACCCTCGCCCAATTTACGGCTGACCCACACCGCCGTCTGCTCGATATGGCGGAGTTGCGCAGGATCCTGCGTCAGGTGACCGGCCCCCTGGCGATGCCCGGCGGCCCCGGCCAACATCCTCTATGCCGCTGGGTTGCGCAAGTCGCCGGGGATCGCCCACACTGGGCCGATGAACGCGGTTGGGGACTCAAGGTCGATCAACTGCGCGCCGCGGCCCTGTGTTTCCTCCCCCACCCCGAGACCCTGAGTCTCGTCGGACTGCCGCAGAGTCCTTGGGTCCCAGCGCTGCTCCCGGCACTCGCCAGCCACCCGAAACGGATCGGGGCCAGTCTCGGCAAGCACGGCGAGGACGGTTTACGCCGCATCCTGCACCAGAGCCTCGGCTGTCCAAGGGCGGTCGTCCGGATGCGAATCAGGGCCTGGCTCGCACGGTGGCGCGACCTCGACGAGACCGCCCCGGCGTTGCGTGCCATGATCGAAGATTGCCTGGCAGCGTCTGCAATAGTGCCGGACAGCGATAGCCTTGGTACCTGATATCCAGACAGACCCTGGTGTAGGGGCGGGTTTGAAACCCGCCCCTTGTCCGGTTATCACGTCCGAATGCTATCACTGAGACGCTGCTGGGCGCAGGGTAATCCCGGCCAGTCGCGACCCCCGGCACAACCGCCGAGCGGTCACCGCGGTCCAGCCCAGCCGACGGAGGGTCCGCGGGCCAAGGGATAATCGCGCTCGAGCAGGGTCGCGGCGACGGCCTCCACATCGAAGGTTTCCGCCATTGCCGCCAAACGCGCCTCGGAGGCCAGGCGGAGATACTGGTCGACGACATGGCGGACCAGCTCGCGCCGCTGCGCCGTCAAGGGATCACCGACACCCCCGGTGGGCCAGGGCTGCGCTTGGTAGAGTGTCAGTATCTCCACCCCCGCCCGGTGCAAGCGTCTAGCCTCCATGTCGACATCGTGGCGGCGGGCCCTGGCATTGCCGCCCCGCGGGACCGGTGCGGCGAGGGCATAGCCCGGCGAATCGCCGAACAGAACCACCAGCCGCCGGGCCTGGGTGCGCCAATGCAGTTGGCTGCACGCGTAGAGTGCGTCCCCTAAGGCATCCGTAAAATCGCCACCCGGGCTGTCCGGCAGATCGGTCAAGACTCGGGTCAGATCGACCCGCCCGACCGGGGTGAATCCATGTCCATCGCCGGCGAGGCCCCACCGCAACACATAAGCGCCCCGGTGTAGCCCCGGGTCCGAGACCCCGGGGAGCGGCGCGTCGCCGAAGGCCAGCACCGTCACCCGACTCGACCCGCCCGAGCCCTGGGCCAACCGCTCCACCAAGTCGGCGATGCGCCCCGCCATGGCGGGCCAGAGGTCGGGGTCGGCGAGCAACGGGCGCCGCTGCCCATCCCGGGACGACGGATCCGGAATGCGGGTGGTACCGTCGATGACCAGCGCGATATCCCAGGGTTGCCCCGCCACCGGCGCGGGGATCGGGTCGAGGGGGGCATAGCGGGCCTCAGCGGGCAGTACCACCGCGAGCCGAGGCCCGGTATCCAATGCGAAACGCGGCCCCGGCAGAGCACCCAGGCGAATCTCCACCGTTTCCTCGTCCGCCGCGGGGATCTCGCAGCGCAGACACACCGCGCCGCCGTCCAGGACCGCCAGGTGCAGCCCCCCGGATCCCGGCAGGGCGGTCAGGGTCAGCCGCGCCTCGGCACCTGCCGTCGGGGTCAGCGGCAGGGCGGTCACCGCCCCCTTGGCATTGAGGGCAAGGTACGTCAGATCGGTCATAGCCACGCTCGTTGTTTCGCTCCGGCCGGGTCATGCGACGCCGGTAGACATCATTCCATCACGACCCGCGCATGACTACCAGGCACATCGCCGTCACTTCACGGTTGGCCGGTACCATCCGCATACGCGCCGAACACCCGCAACCGCGCCCAGAGCATTGCGCTCATCAGCGAGGAATTGCGTCCCCGGCGCGGTGGCTTCAGGTGTCCCTGGCGGCAGCCTGCCGCAGCCAGTCCCGGCCTTCCGTGTCGAGACATCGCGCCTCCAGGTCAGCGACCTGTTCCTGCTCCCTTGAGTAAATCCAAGGCCAATGGGTCGGCGGTGCCGTGATCGATCGGACGTGTACCGCGGCGAGACCGGTATCCAGGTCAATCATGACCTGGCGCCAAGCTTCCCAGTTGCACTCGGGGGGTCGGCGGTCTGGAGCGCGTCCATGACCGCGGTGCCAGTGGGGCGGTAAACCCTCGGGGCCGGCCGCACGGTGATGGACCCATGCGGGGGCGACGAGCCACGACATGGCGGACTGATGACCCTCCCCCGGGTCGAGGACAGCGTGCCGTCGCCAGTCGTACCAGGCGTCGGCGGCGATTAGCGCATCGGTGACGGTGGGTGGGTCGCCCCTCCAGCGCTTGGTCACGGCCGCTGCCCAGGGCGCGGGGTCACCCCTCCGGCCGGGCCGCATCCGGATCAACTCCTTCAAGGTCATAGTGACCATCAGTTCCGGGCTGGCCAGAAGTAGGTCGGGTAGGGTGTGAAGCCAGGCCGGCCGCAGAGTGCCGCTGGTGTCGATCAGTAAACCGGGGCCGGGGCAGGTCCAGTGCCCCCCGAGCAGTTCCGCCGCGACCCGGCGCCTGGCCACGGGATCACCAATCACATCCAGGAGCGGCCACAGTCGCTCCAGGAGTGGGCTGGACAGGGCGCCCGGCGCGGGCTCGGCCGCGCAGACCAGGTCCAACAGGCCAAAATAGACCCCGGGGTGTACCGCCGGGTCGATTCCTTCAGCGATGCGGGCCAGGGTCAGCACTGTGGCCCCATCCACCTGCGGTAAGCCCCGCACCGCGGCGATCAATCGCTCCGTGGTTTCACCCCATGAAGCAGATTCTTCCGGGTAAGAAGCCAGGCCCAGGAGCACCTGGCTCATGGTCGCCGGTTCCCCGTGCTCGATGACGCGGGCAATCCAGGAGAGATCGAGGAGCCCGCGACGTGCGGCCCGACACAGGATCCCGGTCACTGCGGCATCCGCGGCTAAGAAGGTCAAGGTCGCCGCCTCTGTCGCGCGGCGCCCCAGGGTACCGGCGTCGAGCTCCGCCGCGAGGAGCCCCGAGACGGGGCCGTCGCCAAGCAAGGTGGCCAAGCTCAGGCCGCCGAACAGGCTGGCCATGAGGGTGGGTGAAATCAGGGTCGGTGTACTTCTTGCCAACGTCAAAAGACGAGAGCGTTTAGCCGCGTCCTCGCGGTCCCACCAGGAGTGGACACCTGAATCGATGCGAACCCCACCGACGCCGAAGGTCCCTTCGATCGCGCGTTGCAGCGCCAACTCGCCAGCGGTCAGCCCGCCGGGCTCGCGCAGGAGATAGGCCGTCAAACGGTCCTCCGGGAAAGTCCGCCACTCGTCGTCCGAGATCAGCAGCCGCCAGGGCAGTTCGGCGTTCTTGGCTCTCTCGATTAGGTGGTTGGCAAAGAGATTGGCGCGCTGCTGAGGGCTCCCGTGCAGTGCTACACCGAGCTTGAAGACGGTCGGGATCAGGTCGACCAGTGACTGGGGCAGCGGCCAGGCGCCGTCCCATAGCCGGTCGAAGCGCGCGCCGAAGGCGGTTAAGCCTTGGGGAAAACGGGTCGCTGCCTCCCACACCGCGAGGGCATAGGCCCGCGCCGTCGGGGCAGGTTCGCTCCCCACCTGGCGAACCCCGCGACGATCCAGGATCGTCGCGTCCCGACAAGCGATCAGGGCTGGCTCGGTCTGATCGGTTGGGATCACCAGAAGGTCGGCCCCTTCCGCACCGAGAAACCGTCCGGGATTTTGACTCGGGATGCGCACCCGGCAACGCTGCCGCAACCGGGTCGGAAGCCCCGCCCTGGCAAAGGCGGCTGCGGTCACCAAGAAATCGAGGCTGGGGCCCAGGCAGAGCAACTCCTTTGTCGTGGCCACCAATACGGGGCAACCCCGGACCATGCCATCGACAAGATGCGTGAGCAACTCCACCGCCAGGTTACGCAAAGGTTCGTCCGAGGCGACCGGCGGCCTTTCACAGTCGACCCTCGCGGGTGAACCGGAAGTAACGGCGACTCGATTGCCCAAGCAGGCACCAGGATCGAAGGTCTCATCGCAGCCGTCGAGGGGCCAACCCGCAACGTTCACGGTTACACCCTTCTCCAGTGATCCACCAGCGCCTTGGCAACACCCCACCCAGTAATAGTCCCCAGCGGGGAGACATGCCCAGCCCAGGTACTCGGTACTATCCTGCTGATTGGGGTCCGGCTGGAGCCAGCGCGTCAACACGGTTGCAACTTCCGGCGGTACCGTGCCGACCACCGGATCACCATCAAGTCCGCCCTGCCCCGGAACCAAGGCCCAAGTAAGCATCAGTGGAGTGTGAACAAGGGGCATGGGGTGAGACAAGACCAACTACCGAGAACCGCGCCAATGTGGACCGGGAATCGCTGTCGCCAGGAAACGGGATCCAGGTTCTGATGTCATGTCTAGACGCCTGTATCGAGTGCCGGCAGTCACCTGCGCCACCTATTCTAGGACAAAATCCTTAGCGTAAGCCGCACTTGCCGGGCAGCTTTGCGGCTGCAACCTGATGACTGGTGCGCACGCCGCTCGCGCCCACTGTAACCGATCCTCCACCGCCCCGCTTTTGTCGCAGACACGACAGACCCCATCGCGCAGATGCCTTATAGAAGACAATCATTTAGATATTGGCACAAGGTCTGCATGAGCTATCGCAAACTTAAGACACCCCACACCGGAGACACCGGCAGTGTCCATGAATCGCAAAGACATCGCCGCCCTGCTCGACGAGCCGGCCTGCGCGCACAATCAGAAAGCCAAGGCCGGCTGCTCGAAGCCCAAGCCGGGGGCCACCGCGGGCGGTTGCGCCTTCGACGGCGCCCAGATCGCCCTGTTGCCGATCGCCGACGTGGCGCATATCGTGCACGGCTCCATCGCCTGTGCCGGGAGTTCCTGGGACAGCCGCGGCACCCGCTCGTCCGGCCCGACGTTGTTCAAGATCGGCATGACCACGGATCTGACTGAGCAGGACGTGATCATGGGCCGGGGCGAAAAGCGCCTGTTCCATGCCATCAAACAAGCCATCGACTCCTATCGGCCGGCGGCGGTCTTCGTCTACAACACCTGCATTCCGGCCATGATCGGCGACGATATCGAAGCGGTGTGCAAGCAGGCCCAGGCCCGCTGGGGGACGCCGGTGGTGCCGGTGGACGCGGCCGGTTTCTATGGGACCAAGAACCTGGGTAACCGCATCGCCGGCGAGGCGATGGTCAAGTATGTCTGCGGAACCCGGGAGCCCGATCCGGTGCCCGCGGGGATCGAGCGTCCGGACTTCAAGGTGCACGACATCGCCCTGGTCGGTGAATACAACATCGCGGGCGAGCAATGGCATGTGCTGCCGCTCTTCGATGAGTTGGGTCTGCGCGTGCTCTGCACCCTGTCGGGAGATGCCCGCTTTCGGGACGTGCAGACCATGCACCGCTCGCAGGTCAATATGATGGTCTGCTCCAAGGCGATGATCAACGTCGCCCGCAAGCTCGAAGCGACTTACGGGACGCCCTGGTTCGAAGGCAGTTTCTACGGCGTCGCGGACGTGTCCCAGGCCTTGCGCGACTTTGCACGCATCATCGCGGACCCCGACCTGACCGCACGAACCGAGGCGGTGATCGCCCGCGAGGAAGCGGCCATCAACGCGCGGCTCGAACCCTGGCGCGCCCGGCTCAAGGGCAAGCGGGTGCTGCTCTATACCGGCGGGGTCAAGTCCTGGTCCATCGTCTCCGCCTTGCAGGATTTGGGCATGAGCGTGGTCGCGACCGGCACCAAGAAGTCCACGGAGGAGGACAAGGCGCGCATCCGCGCCCTGATGGGCGAGGATGCGGTGATGATCGACGATGGTAACCCGCGTGCCCTGATCAAGATCGTGCACGAACAGCGGGTCGACTGTCTCATCGCCGGCGGGCGCAATCTTTACACGGCGCTCAAGGCGCGTATTCCCTTCCTCGATATCAATCAGGAGCGTGAATTCGGCTACGAGGGCTATGTCGGCATGCTGGAACTGGCGAAGCAGCTCTGCCTGACGATCGAGAGCCCGATCTGGGACGCGGTACGCCGACCGGCGCCCTGGGCCATCGGCGGGTCCGCTGTCCACGCCGCGGCCGACACCGCTGCCGAATCCATCATCGCGGATGCGGACGACGCATCCGCCGCGGAGGTGGCCCGTGCCTGACGTCATGAAACCAGAAATCCTCAAGCGCACCAAAGCACTCTCGGTCAACCCGCTGAAGACCAGCGCGACCCTGGGCGCCGCCCTCGCCTTTCTGGGGTTCCGTCGGGCGATTCCGATGCTGCACGGCTCACAGGGCTGCACGGCGTTCGGCAAGGTGTTCTTCGTGCGTCACTTCCGTGAGCCGATTCCGATCCAGTCCACCGCCATGGAGCAGGTGAGCGCCATCATGGGCGCCAACGAGAACGTGGTGGAGGGATTGCGGGTCCTGTGCGAAAAGAGCCAGCCGGACCTGATCGGGGTGCCGACCACCGGATTGGCGGAGACTCAGGGAACGGACATCCACATGGCCGTGCGCGAGTTTCGCGCCAAGTACCCGCAGTACGATGCGATTCCGATCGTGGCGGTCTCCACGCCGGACTTCACCGGCTGTATGGAATCCGGATTCGCACTGGCCGTGCGCGCCATCATCGACGACCTGGTCCCGGACGCCGCGACCGCCGGCACCAAGCCCGGCCGGCGGCGCCGCCAGGTCAATGTGCTGGCCGGCTCCGCCCTGACACCAGGCGATCTGGAACATCTGAAAGAGCTGATCGAATCCTTCGGGTTGCGTCCGGTCGTCCTGCCGGACCTCTCCGATTCGCTCGACGGGCACCTGCCGGAAGAGGAGTTCAATCCGCTCACCATCGGCGGCGCACTGGTGAACGAGCTGGCGACCCTGGGCGACGCGGCGGCGACGCTGGTGATCGGCGCCTCGATGGACGCGGCGGCGGACCTGCTTCGGGACCGCACCGGGGTCCCCGAGCATCGCTTCCAGCACCTGATGGGTCTGACTGCCGTCGATGCGCTGGTGCAGACCCTGATCGCGATTTCAGGCAATCCGGTACCGGAGCGTGTCGAGCGGCAGCGTGCGCAACTCCAGGACGCCATGCTCGACTGTCATTTCATGCTCGGGCTGACCCGTGTCGCCATCGCCGCGGACGCGGATCTGCTGATCGGGTTCAGCCAATTCCTTGCGGGCGTCGGGGCCGAGACCGTTGCGGTGGTGGCCCCGGCCACGGCTCCGGCATTGGAACACGTGTGCTGCGACCGGGTGGCCATCGGCGATCTGGAAGATTTGGAGTCGATGGCCCGCGAACGCGAAGCTGAAATCCTGATCGGCAGTTCCCATGCGGTGCACACGGCGCAGCGCCTGGATATCCCGCTCCTGCGTGCCGGCTTTCCCCAATACGACCGGGTCGGCGGCTATCAGCGGACCTGGATCGGCTATCAGGGTGCGCGTACCGCATTGTTCGACCTGGCCAACCTGCTGTTGACGTTGGAGCGCGGTGAGATCCATCCCTATTACTCCCGCCTGTCGCCACGGCCGGACGAGCCGCGGCAACACACGCATTAGTCAGACGCAGCCGGGGTGGACGGCGCTGTCGCTTGTCCACCCGAGGGCCGGAACGATGATCAAGGTCCAGGTGGGATCACAGCAGCCAGGGCGAATGCAATGACAGTGGAACGACGTCTCAAGATCGTGACTAACGGGGCCAATACGATGGATGACAAGACAACAGTCCAGGTTGCCTTTGCCACCGGCGATATGCGTCATGTCGATCAACACTTCGGTGCGGCCGTGTCCTTTGCGGTCTATGCCATTGACCCCGACAGCTCTCACTTGGTGGAAGTCACTCAATTCGATCGGATGGTCATGGACGGCAACGAGGACAAGCTGGCCGCGAAGTTCGCCGCATTGGATGGCTGCATCGCCATCTACTGTCAGGCAGTCGGGTCGTCGGCGGTGAATCAGTTAAGGGCCAGAGGGATACAGCCGATCAAGGTCACCCCCGACGCCAGGGTGAGCGACCTGATCGAGACCCTCCAGGAAGAACTGCGTGCCGGACCTTCGTCCTGGTTGGCGCGGGCGCTCGAGGCACGGCAGCGGCCGCGCGATGAGCAGCGCTTCGATGCGATGGAGTCGGAGGGCTGGAGCGAGTAAGTCATGGGTCGGGCCGCTGGCCTTGATCGTAATCCCGGCCAGCGGCGTGCGTAGTCAGGGCTTCCAGCCCTGACGGTGTCAGGCCAGGATGGCCTGACTACGCACCCGGCGAGCCCAAGTGGCCGGAATCTTGATCGAGGCCCGTCCGCTGCCCGGACATCACGCATTCGTTTTCAACAGATTTCAAACTCAACAAAAGACGCGAGGCCAACCAATGAGCGTGGCAGTTGCCGCAGTGACGGAGAACGACCCGGTCCTGAAGACGGACTTTGCCGTGGAGATGGTGCGCCAGATGCGGGCCATCGACAGCTATGGCACCTTCGACAGTTGGCCGGTGGAGCGTATTCTTGAGCCCTTCGTCCTCACCAAAGAAAAGAAGCGCGAGATCCCCATCATCGGCGACCCGGACGAAATCGTGCTGGCGCGGG
>Ga0247837_1001209_pt1 | contig 55273 bp, 36 predicted proteins | sample LaCtaG_2_FD_187115 | JGI IMG/M metagenome (GOLD analysis project Ga0247837, IMG submission 187115) | Freshwater microbial communities from meromictic Lake La Cruz, Castile-La Mancha, Spain - LaCruzMarch2015_14.5m | ecosystem: Environmental > Aquatic > Freshwater > Lake | place: Spain: Castile-La... | reverse complement strand
GGATGGAATGCGATAACAGGCCATGTTAGCGACGAAAATCCTAGTCCATTTGAATTGCTCGCGCAGCGCTTGCAATTGGAGGCTCTGGATGAGGAGCTGCAGCGGCTGCCAAAGTCGATGCGCGAGGCAATTGTCGCACACTACTATTCGGGCAGATCGGTCCCTCAGATTGCAGACGGAATGCAGTTATCTATTTCGGCCGTCGAAGGACGCATCAAACGCGGGAAACAACTGCTTCGGAATCGGCTGGCAATACGAGGCGTTAGTCTTTCGGCCACCTTTGCCGCGATTGCTCAGATCCCCAGTCCGGTCTCTGCAGAGATGATCGACCATTGGTGTCACGAAATCATGGCATCAGGAACGAGCTTCGAATCTCCCGGTGCGAATACAAACTTATCAGACCCCTCTTTTCAACAACTTCTTCAAGGAGAACTTAGTATGCAACTTACACATCGCGCGTCGTGGATCTTATGGACCTGTGGGATTTGCGCACTCGCCGCAGTCGGCCTAGGCATTCTGCCGTCTGCAAAAGATGGTAGCTCCCTAAGCAGCCATCTTGCGATCGGTAGCGCAGCCGGGACAGAATTGGAAACCGAAGCGAACATGCAGGTCGCGGCAGCTGCCGCACAGCCACTAGGGCAAACGCAAGAAAAAAAGCAAACGGAGCCCGACGCGACGAACAACCCAGGTAAGACGATCAGCACCAAAAATGAGACCGCCGATTCGAAAGAAGCAGCTGCGCCTGTTGTCGTATGGACTCAGCCGACGGAGTTGCCCTCTTGGCTTGAGGGCGGAGTCGCTGAAGATTCGAAAGCCGATATGATTCGAGATGCCTTGAGGGAAGTAGTTGATGAAGTCAGCTTTAATCAAATGCCGCTCTCGGGAGTCATCGCGGAACTGGGAAAGAAATTGGAATTCGATTTCAAACTAGATGAAAAGTCACTTGGAGAAGAAAATCTTACACCAGACGAGCCGATCACGCTGGAGCTCAAATCCATGTCACTTCGCAACGCCCTGTACCATATTTTAGAGCCGCTCCAGCTAGCGTATGAGATCGACCATGACGTATTGGTGGTACGAAGTAAGGGAATGATCAAGGGACAAGTTCGAACGTACGATTTAAGCGTGATTCTTCCGGACAACAGCACCGCTGAACAACTGATGCAAATCATCGAACGATCTATCGAACCCGACAGTTGGCAAGCGGCTGGCGGCAATAGTACCTGTGACGTATTTGGATCGCTACTTGTGGTGCAGGCACCAGATTCCATTCATGAGCAAATTGAAGAACTGCTGCGGCTACTGAGCAAGCAATCCAAAGAGCATATCCGACCTTCCCGTTCGAATAGGCCAGCAAAAGCACCTCAAGGTGTGGGCGGGATGATGTAAACGCGATCTAGTTAAGTTGCTTGGATCGGCGTTTGCGAATCTGTTGGGGCCACCTCCAACTCCAGGCATTGGCTCGATCGCGCCGGACCTCAGCGGAAAAACAACTATTCGCGAAATACTACGGTACATCGCGATCATGACTGATTCTAAGCTTGTCACGGAGTGATCGACCCACCAGGATTCGCTCTTGATCCATTTGATCCGATCTCACGCGTCGACCCAATGGCGAAATCGATCACATATCTTAGCGACCATCGATGGAACATATCGTATCAAAATTTTTTAGTATGAATTTCTTGCGCAGGAAACATGTTTATTTCAAGAGTCGAACTGAAACTTAATTATATACTTGACGTTAAAAATGCATGAAGATAAGACGAATATGCGAGAGAAACGATACGTAGACCGTTGATTCGAAGGTGACGTGCACCTACGCTGAGCACCTCATAGAGGGTCTGTTTCGCGATGGACAGATTGTGTGTTATTCTCCGCATTTTTCTCGAGCACTTGGAGTTGATCTATGTCGGTAAACAATCGTATTCGGCGTGGCTTTACACTGGTGGAATTGCTGGTCGTAATTTCTATTATTGGCATACTGGTTGGGTTATTGCTTCCTGCAGTTCAAGCTGCGCGTGAAGCAGCACGACGAATGCAATGCGGAAACAATCTTAAGCAGCTAGGGTTGGCCGCACATAACTTCGCAGACATGAGTCGCGGAAAGTTGCCAGCGGGATGTCGCGACTACAACTTCATGACCTGGGCAGCATTCATTCTCCCTTATATGGAGCAAAATAATCGTCAGGCACAGATGAGCGTATCCTATGTGCCGTTTGGTGCGACTTCGGGGTCTGGGGGATTTGTCTATGATCCTAGTAATCTTACCGAAGGTGGTAGATATGATCGTAAACAGAATATTGTAGCTTGGGGCGGCGCTTTCGGCGGGGTACCTTCCTTCAATTGTCCAAGCGGTCTTCAGAACCAGTTTCGCGTCAACTCGAATGTATGGCCTAAGATTAGTTATCTGGCCTGCATTGGTCAAACCGCCGTCGGTGATGCACAGACACGGACAGGTTCGGTGATTGCCGGCGGAACGAACTGGCGAATATCGAACTATTATGGTTTGAAAAGGATTGGCGGGAACCCGTCCGATGTTTTGAACGAAATGGGAGCCTTGTTTGGAAATGGAGTGCCTGCAATCGGCGGTACCGCTGCTTCCCGAACGCTTGCAATGTCCAAGGAACGCGGCGAAACGTTGGCTTCATGCTTAGACGGGCTTTCGAATACGGCCATGTTTTCTGAAGGACTTCAAACCGGTGATGGGCCAACGCCCCATGCAAGCTTCAGCGATTTCCGGGGCAGCGTCCGCGGTGAGAATGCTTTCTTTTCGACCTACTATGAGCCAAACACAACTAATCCGGATGAGCTAATGGTAGCCTCTTACTGTCAAAACACCCCCATAGCACCCTGTATCGCCGAGAATGCACCAGCGGGATATGCGATTCGCATCTCCGCACGCAGCCTCCATCCAGGCGGAGTCAATATGGTCCGGGGTGATGGAAGCGTTATTTTTGTGAGCCAAACAATCGATCGCAAGGTATGGCGTGCGACCGGCACAACCCAGGGAAGCGAGATTGCGACCACAGAATAGCGAAAGCTATTTCGAAAATTCAAAAACACCCCTCATCTTTTAGTAGTTATGATTTTCTTGATACGCCAAGAGGGGTGTTTTTCCCACCAGGATTTAAGACGGAAACCAAGATTCTGTCTTTATAAATACTACAAGAAATATCAAATAATTTCTGCAGGTAAATTGTATGTTGCAAAATCGGAATATAAACAATCAGTTCATTATCTTTGCTTTGCTTTCGTGTTCACTGATCATGACCGTGGGTTGTTCTGGTCCCGGTAATCCAGACGGCCGTGAAAACGTAAGTGGCTCAATAACACTGAACGGTAAACCTCTCATGGGAATGTCTGGGATTCTCTTTTCGCCGATAGAGGAAGGGAGCGATGGCCTTGGTCAAGGTCAAATCAACGCTGGTAAATACGCGCTAACAGGTGCCAACGCAGTCAAGCCTGGAAAGTACATTGTTCGGATTACTAGCAGTATTGATTTCGACAAGAAGACTGGAAAGCCTGCGGACAACACGATCCAGTTTGGAAGTGAAGTTCCAGTAGACGTAGTACCGGCCGAATTCAATAAGGAAAGCACGATTGAGTTTGAGGTCGTTGCAAACAAGGACAATGTCTTCAATTACGATATTAAGACGAACTACGTCCCGGCAATGCCTGCGAATGCCAAAACCAAGGAAGAGATCGAACTTTGATACGAACTGCCATCTAGCTTTTCCCAACGACATGACACCTCTCCTCAACATTTCACCGATGAACTTTTGGTATGAAAAAATTGATATTGTTGCTTTGCGCGTTGACGCCATTTACTTCCAGTGTTTCCGCACAGGAAATCACCTACAGCGAGATGGAAGCAGGTCTGGAATACACTCACATCATCAAGGATGAGGGGCCGCATTCAATACACGTACTGAAAGTCAAGAGAGGTCATCCGGGCTGGCGATGGACGACCGGCTTGGGGGATGGGCGAATATACGGTCTCGCTACCACCCAAGCCATCGCTGCGGAGTCTGCGTCGGCACTTCAGGGTCGACTGCTTGCAGCCATCAACGGCGACTTTTTTGCAATTGCTAGGGGTAACTATCAAGGAGATCCAACTGGTTTGCAAATCATGGAAGGGGAAATTGTTAGTGCCCCGTCGAATCGAGGTTGCGTTTGGTTTGATGCAGAAGGAAATCCGAGCTTAGGATTGGTCAAGTCAAAGCTCCGAGTCATTTGGCCGGATGGCTCAAGCCAGACCCACATCGGCTTGAACGAACGCCGAGGTGATAACCAAGCAGTTCTCTACACCCCAGTGATGGCAACTAATCCAAAGGATGTGACAAAGTATGAGCATAGCACACGCACAACGGATGGCCAGGAGCTGCTGCTGGAACCAATCGACGAAAACGCTTGGCAACCCTTTCAGATCGGGAAAGCATATAAGTCGAAAGTGGCATTCATCCGCGAGGGAGGCAATTCGCCAATAACCAAGAGTTCAGTGATTCTTTCAGTCGGCCCGAAATTGCTTTCCAGTATATCCACCGTTAACGTCGGGGAAACGCTGGAAATTAAGTTGGAGACTGAGCCCAATCTGACGGGATCTGCCAATGCCATTGGCGGAGGCGAAATTCTAATGGTTAACGGTGAGATTGTTACGGACGGCAAATCAAAGGACCGCCATCCACGATCGATCATCGGTTGGAACCCAGAGTTCCTTTTTCTCGTTGTTGTCGATGGAAGAGCACCGCAGGTCGCAATCGGAATGACCTATTCGGAATTAGCGAATCTTGCCCAAGTTCTCGGCTGCTCGGAAGCCTTAAATCTGGATGGTGGAGGTTCTAGCACACTATGGGCGAATGGAAAAGTTCTCAATACGCCCTCGGATGAGGCACCTCGACGGGTTGCCAATGCACTAGTGCTAGTCGATGTCCAAAAGTGACGCAAGAATAGACCGGAATAGATCTTTGTGTCACACTTCCAACTCAGCTGGGCAGAGGGCAGAGGGGAACACAACGACACACCACACGGCGTATTCCGTTACTCTAGTTAAGTTGCTTGGATCGGCGTTTGCGATCGCTTCGCTCGCCGCCGCCGCCACCTCGAACGCTTGGATGGTCGCTCAGTTTGGAGATACGAAGCTGACGACCAACAACCCAGGCTCGGCCTAAAGTCTTGAAGACTTCACGCGGCATTCCTGCTGGCAAGTCCACGGTACTGAACTCGTCAAAAATCGCGATCTGTCCGATGCTGGCGGAATCGATGCCCGCCTCGTTCGCAATCGCGCCTACCAAGTTACCAGGCCTTACACCGTGGACTCGGCCAACTTCGACGCGGAATCGTTCGAGCTCGCCCGATGAACCGCCGGTGGATCGGGGTGCATCGCTGCGTTGGGTATCGCTTCGGGCTCCTTCGGAGCTTCTTGGCCCGCGATCAAAGGAACCTCTTGGTGCACGGTCATCACGTCCACTGCGATCATCGCGTCCGCGATCATCACGAGGCGATCGTGAATCGCGACCTGGTCGTTCTTCGCGTCCACCTTCGCGGCCGCGGCCATCGCGACGCGTCATCGTATCGGGGCGACCGCTTTCGTCTGCAAACACATCGCGACGTCCCGACCGGCCAGCATCTTCGACCAAGAATGGCTTATTGCCTTGCACCACCATGGCCATGGCAGCTGCAATCTTCCCGGCGGTCAGATCATTTTCCAACATGCATTGTTCGATCAACTTTTCAAACATGGCAAATTGCGGAGTGGGAGTTGCGTTCTCCGCACATGCCGCCACGATTTTGCTCTTAAAGCGACTGACTCGCATGGCGTTGATTTCTTTGGCGGTGGGGATCGCCATCGGCTCGATCATTTGTCCCGCGGCCCGATCGATTTCACGCAAGAAACCGCGTTGACGTGGTGCGATGAACACGATCGCAGCGCCGCTTCGGCCAGCTCGGCCCGTTCGACCGATACGGTGCACATAGGCTTCGGAATCGACAGGCAAATCGTAGTTGATAACGTGCGTGATCCGTTGAACATCCAATCCACGAGCGGCAACGTCGGTAGCCACCAAGATATCAAAGACACCTTCCTTCAGTTGATCGACTGTTCGCTCACGCTGAGCCTGGGCGATATCGCCATTCAACGCGACGGCAGCATGTCCCATTTTGGTCAGGTTGTCCGCCAGTTCGACGGTTGCCAACCGAGTCTTCACGAAGATGATCATGCCTTCGCGTTCTTCTGCTTCCAGAATACGCAGAAGGGCCTCGAACTTGCTTCGATGTTCTACCAACACGAATCGCTGGCGAATGGTTTCTGCCGTTCGTTGCTGCGAGTCGATCGAAATCACATGCGGGTTCTTGAGGTGCTTGTCGGCGATTTCACGAATCGCGTTAGGCATGGTGGCAGAGAACAAAGCGATCTGACGGCCAGGAGGCGGTTGGTCCAAAATCCATTGAACGTCATCTACGAATCCCATCCGCAGCATTTCGTCCGCTTCGTCCAAGACCAAGCATTGCAGCGTATCGACTCGCAAACGATTCTCACGCATATGGTCCATGACTCGACCGGGGGTACCAACAACGATATGGACCCCGCGTTGCAAAGCATGGATCTGAGTGGAATAGGCTTGGCCGCCATAGATCGGCGCGACTCGTAATCCACGCATGTGCTGAGCATAACGCTGGAAGGACTCGGAAACTTGGATGGCAAGTTCGCGGGTCGGCGTCAGCACCAAAACTTGAGTTGCCGGATTTTCGACATTGATTCGACTGAGCAACGGTAGAGCGAACGCAGCGGTTTTTCCGGTACCGGTTTGAGCCTGCCCCAAAACGTCGCGACCTTCGGTCATAGCCGGTATGGTAGCGGCTTGAATCGCTGTCGGATATTCGTATCCCGACGCTTTCAGCGCACTGCAAATCTCGTTGGGCAGCTTCAGGTCATAAAAGGTAATCCTGCCGTCGTTAACTTCTTCGGAACTTTCATCCGCAGGTTCGTCCGAAAGAACATCCTCATCCATGTCGGAATCGAAAGCGTCCGACGGCTTGCTTGGCTTGGTCGCTTTGGCAGATGTGGGGACGACTGGCACGGCGGAAGTCGCTGGCGCAGCGGACTGCGGTTTCGGGGAGGAAGCCTTCGCTGCACGTTGTTTCTTGGACGGCTTGGTGACCTCGTCCGAGATTCCGGCCAAAAGATCGTTAGCGATCATGCTAAGCTCATCGGCTTGCTTGGGGTCCAGAACGGTTGGCCCTGATTCGGCATGCATTGATTCGACGTGCGTTGATTCAGCCCGAGCCGATTCAACGGGTGTCGGATCGGTAGCAATCAAATCTACAGAATTCAGATCTACGGGCGCAGAAATACCAACACTAGGCTCTTGGGAGCTCATAAAATTCCTCGATAACACATTAGGGATGTAAACCAAAATTCCAGCACCCGAACTGCAACCCGCAGTTCAAAAACGTAGGAAAGTTTGGTTCGAATCAACCTAAGTCGGGGAATCTCATTCCGATTCGCGGACGCAGATGAAGTAGCAGAACTTACTTTCCAAGCTGTTTATTTCCAGGAGATACTAACCCAAGCTACGAAAATCAAAAGAGGGAAAAGCAAAAGATCTTTCGTGGGCTTCTTGCGTTAATCGTTAAAATCTACGTGATTGGAGTCAAGAATCTCTTGATTTGCTTCTGTTGCCACCACGATAATGAAGACGTTGTTGGAAGAGTCCTCGAGAAACAAGACGTTTATGGACCCCCTAGATCCTGCGAATGTAACTTTCTACCACATTAACTCATCAGGAGCTGGAAACGCCGAATCTGCTTCCACGCCCGGTTTATCGAACGCGTCCGATTTGGAAGGTACAGTGAATTGGATTGAAAAAGATAGTTCCTCGGAACCAGAAAAGTATTTGGAAGAGAGCCAAGCGAGCTCCGTCGGCGAGTGAACGGCCCCTTTTGTCTCGTTTGATGGGGTTGGAGACGGAGTACGTCGTTCTGTATCGGACTCAGGGCGAGACGGTCGACCAAGTGAAGTTTGACTTCGATAGGTTTTCGAAGTGCCTTTCGCAAGAGCTGCCAATTGCCAAGAGCTTCCGAAATCCTTACCGAGTTTTTCTAGCTAATGGTGGGTGTGTTTCCTTGGAACACGGCCTGTCGATGAATCTTCGCGATGTTTTAGTGGAAACCGCGAGCCCGGAATGCAAAAGTCCCAAAGAGCTTTTGACGTATCAGCTTGCGATGGAGCGGATCCTGTCCCGTTCCATCCACAAAGCCTTCAGCACCTATGACGCTCAACTGCTAAAAGGGAGTGCGGATTCCCGAGGCAACACGTATGGTCAGCACGAATCGTACGAGCTTCAAATCGCATCCAAAGGATGGTTGCTGGGCTGGCGGTTGGGGCTTGTGTGCATGCTTCCGCTTTTGGTTTCCTATCGGTTTTTAGCGGGTATTTGGTTTCTTTTGATATGGTTAATGAGCCAAATTACAACGCCATGGATCGCGGTCAAGCGTCGTTGGCTTCGAAGCTCAAAACCGACGGAACTGCAATCGCTCGAGGCTGGAAGCTTCTGGGGCGTTCATCCGCATTGGCTTGGGCTTTGCGCGATGGGGTTGAGAATGCTGCATTTACCATTGGTGGCAGCACTGTGGCTGAACATTCGGTGCTTTGCGCTGATACCTCATCGCAGGAACCTATCCGCGTTTTTTGCTTCCCGATCGATTGTGGATGGTGCGGGTTACTTAGACAAACGAAACCGTTTCTGGGTCAGCGTCCGATCTGCCTTAGTCAATTCGGTGATTGGTTTTGGAAGCTACCGTAACGAACGGCCCATTTTCCGATGCGATGGATTGCTGCGAGGCCTATGCACGGGGCCGGTATGGACCTTGGGCAACTATTTTCAGTTGTTCCGACAACGTCAACGGATCGAAGTCGCGATCGGTGACTCGGGCCTATGCGAGCAGTCGCAGTACGTTCGGCTTGGATCAACGGCCCTGGTGCTTGACTTGATCGAACATAGCAATGCAAAGCTTCCACGATTGACGAATGTCGTCGAAGCCACAACAAGATTCGCAAAAGACTGGATGCTGTTATCGCATGTTCCAGGTAGAAGCAACATTCAGTGGACCGCTTTGGATATCCAGCATGCTTACGCGTCCGAGGTACGAAACTTCTTGCAAACGCATCCCAATGTCCCAATAGAGGCATGGCGAATTCTGGATCAATGGCAAACCACTCTCAATCAATTGCGTCCCACGGAAGACGAGTCGAATTTACCGCGGACCATGCTTGGGCGCATCGATTGGTTAAGCAAGCTGTGGATTTTGCATCAAATGAAGGGGGAAACAAGCTGGCAAGCCAGGAAGAAGGTTGACCTTCGGTACCACGAAATTTCGAGCGAGGGATACCACCATCGGCTTCATCAGATGCTTGAGCTTGCGCCGATCTTGGACGAACGGGAAATCTCCAAAGCCGCTAGGACCCCACCGACGGATACACCAGCAACTCAGCGAGGCTACATTGTTCGGGAATTTTCGGACGACCAGAATGACCTTCAAGTGAACTGGACACACGCGGATTTTCAACTGGAAGGCCAACGAAACCGCGTCTATTTTTAGGCAAAAGCACAATCAAGTCTTTTTCGCTACGGGATATATCATGGCACGGCACTGTCTGCTCGCTTGGTTTCTTTTGTTTTGTACACGCACCACTTTGGCGCAGGAACCGTTCAAGTACGAAAAGAAGATCACCGAACTAGTCGAGCCTTATCGCGAGAATAAAAAGTTCAATGCAATTTCGATAGGAGTTCTATCCGATGGGGAAGTTTGGGAGAAAAGCTTCGGTAGTTTAGATTCGACAGATGACTCGAAGCCAAACAGCAAGACCATCTACGAGATAGGCTCCATCTCCAAAGTCTTTACTTCCCTGCTGTTGGCCCAAGCCGTCGAATCGGGCAAACTAAAACTTGACGACCCGATCAGCACCATTATGACGGATCTGGAAAAAGAAAATCCGACGGTAGGCTCGTCAATTACCTTCAAGCACTTGTCGCATCACGTGTCGGGATTGCCAGTCATGCCACTGAACATCGCGCCCAAGGACCCAACCAACCCATTCATCGATTACGATCGTCCGTTGTTGGTGGAATACATGAAGTCGGCAAAACCAGAAAGAAAGCCTGGGGTTGAGTACGAGTACTCGAATCTCGCAGTAGGACTATTAGGGGATTTGTTGGCTCGGCAAGCTGACACAAGCTACGAGAAGCTTCTCCAGACGCAGCTCACGGAACCATTTCAAATGTTGGACACTTCCATCACGCTCAGTTCTGATCAGAAATCACGATTTGCTCCCCCTCATAACTTAGCCCTGCTACCAGATAGCTCGTGGGATTTTGATGCATTGGCCGGCTGTGGCGCCATTCGAAGCAACGTGGATGACATGCTGACCTTTGCCAAAGCAGTTTTGAATCCACCGAAGGGACCATTGGGAAAGGCCATCGAGCTCGCCTGGAAAAAGCAGAAGGAGGCGGTCGGAGGACAACATGCGATGGGTCTTGGTTGGATGATTGCCCAGGATGGAGCAACGCGATGGCACAATGGACAAACGGGTGGATACCATTCGATGATTTTGATCAACCGTCCGCTCAAGACCGCCGTTGTGTTACTTTCCAATACTGCCAGTCCCCAGTTGGACCAGTTGACGGAACAGATTTTTCGAGCCGTCATTGGAATGGAAGTTCAGCCAACTTCATTTGACGCCGAGTTTCAGATGAAGCCCGAGGTGGCAAAACGTCTGGAAGGAAAGTACCAATTAGCTCCCGGGGCCATCATTACGGTTCAAGTGAAGGAAGGGAAAATGATGGCTCAGTTGACTGGTCAGCAGTTCTTGGCGTTGATTCCCAAAAGCGAAACCGAATGGAAGTACCAACTTGTGGATGCAACGCTAAAGTTCGAGCTTCCTGAAAAAGGGAACAGTCCGAAGGTGACCCTGTTTCAATCGGGACGCGAACTACCGGCCCCAAGAATTAAAAAGTGATAATGGAGTGTACCGTGTTATGAACTTAGCCCATCGCCGACATCCGCTAGCCGCGTCAGGTAGATCCTACAAAAGAGTGTATCACGGTTAACGCCCGAATCATAAGCTGAGCTCTATCATGTCGTTTCAAGCTCGCGCCAGCCACACCGTTGGCATTATCCTGGATTATGGGAAAGTCTTGGATGACGAAGCGGCAGAGACTATCGCAATGTTTCACGAATTAGAAACGCTAGTCGTTGGTGGCGTCGATTTAACGGAAAGGGGCATTCGGAAGATTGTATCACTTCAAAAACTGGAGAGCATTTTCTGCATTCAGGAAAACGAGCCATCCATTCAGGAATTGAGAAATGCCATTCCCAACTGCGACATTATCGTTCGTGGGAAATAGAGACCGCGATTGACCGTGCGATTGCCTTACGTGAGAAAATCGGGCTAGCAGAGGCCTGTTTTCCCTGGTAAATACGGATGCTGGTAGCGATGCCAATGGCACCTAAGTCCTCATTCCTGAATTTGTCCGATCGATTTTAATGCACAATCAGAGATGCTATGGTTGCTACCGCCCGATCGATCGATGCTTTTGCAGCAACATTCCTCGTATCGAAAACAAGACGCGTATACTGATTTTGCAGCATATGCGGGAGCGGTTTCACCCCTTCAATACCGCCCGCATCGTCCGACGTGCGTTAAGCAATTCCGACCTAATTGCACAGCACTCAGCACAACTGATGGAGACTCTTTCGGCTTTCGATTTTTCTTCTGGAACAGGACTGCTTTACCCAGGAGACAATGCCAAGCCACTCGATGAACTGAAACCGAGCGAACGACCCTCACAACTAATCATCCTGGACGGAACTTGGCATCACGCGAAAACTTTGATTCGCGACATCCCAAAATTACAGAACGTTCCTCGATATAGTTTTTCGTCCACGGAACCTAGTCGATACCGTATCCGTCGTGAACCTCATTTAGAATGCCTATCCACAATTGAAGCAACCGTCGCAGCTCTTCAAAGTTTGGAACCCGAAACGCTCGGTTTGAATTCGTTGCTAGCGGCCTTCGATCTTATGATCGACAATCAGCTGGCGTCCCCAATGTCAGACTATGGTGCGCGTCGTATCCATCGAAAAAGTCCCTTAAGTTCTGGTGTTCCAAAGATCATCCGCGACCATCTGGATAAGGTCGTCGTAGTTTATGGCGAAACTATGCCCGGCATTCAAAAAGATCTCGCAATCTCCAACTCGGATACCGCGAGGCAAGACAGCCAATGGCCTTGTTATTGGACGGCAGAAAGATTGGTCACTGGAGAAAAATTTGAGTCAGCCATTCGCCCCGAAGGAAAGTTGTCTTCCGCGTTTTTAGGCCATCTAGAGTTAACCGAGACCGTTTTCGCTGAAGCGCCGCCGCTCCAAGAAGTGAGTCAATCTTGGCAATTGTTTTTACGGCCAGGCGATCATTTGGCGTTCTATTACTCCAACATCCCTAAGCTCTTGTCGAAACTGATGTCCGATGACGTGCCGTTGATCCACCTGAAAAGTGTTCGGATGATGTCTAGCAAAAACAAAACACTCGAGCATGTTTTGTCGGATCTGAATCTAGAACCCGCTTCTCGTCGTTTTGCTGGCCGGGCCGGGAAGAGACTTGCAAGCACCCATGCACTTGTACAGTATCTTCATACTTGCGGAAAAAACGGGCAGCAGGAATAGCTTTACATGCAATCTCAACTAAACGATTTCGCCAATCGGTTCGACGTGCTCTACTCCTACGAGCTTTTGGTCTAAGCCACTATAGAAGTACGAAAGACGGTTGGGATCGAGCCCTAATTGATGCAGTACTGTGGCATGCATGTTTTTAACATGCAGAGGTCGTTCAGCGGCAGCAGCGCCCAGTTCGTCGGTCGAACCTACGGACGTACCACCCTTGATACCACCACCTGCCATCCACATCGTAAACCCGTACGAGTTATGATCGCGACCGGTGCTCGCTTGATACTCAGCTACTGGTTGTCGACCAAACTCACCACCCCAAACAACCAGGGTGCTATCCAATAGGCCACGTTGTTTGAGATCCTTTAATAGTGCTGCGATGGGTTGATCGGTGTTGCCAGCATGTTTGCCGTGATTGGCCTCAAGATCGCCGTGCGCATCCCAATTGTCATCGTTATGAGCACCACCCGAATACAGCTGGATGAATCGAACGCCTCGTTCGACCATGCGCCGAGCGAGCAAACAACGTCGTCCGAAATCATCGGTTCGCTTTTTCTCACCAATCCCATACATGTCCAAGGTTGCTTGCGATTCCTGCGTTAAGTCCACAACGTCTGGAGCCGACTGTTGCATCTGAAAGGCAAGTTCGTAACTGGAGATTCTGGCCCCAAGTTCCGAGTTTCCGGGCCTAGCTGCAAGGTGTGCTTGGTTGTTTTCCTTGATAGCATCGATCAAATCTCGTTGCAATTCACGCGTGACGCCAGGGGGCGGTTGCAGATCCAACAGAGGAGCTCCTTTCGCACGCAAGATAGTCCCTTGATAATTTGCCGGCATGAATCCGCTTGACCAATTTTTTGCTCCGCTGATGGGCCCGCCTGTGGGATCCAACATCACGACATATCCAGGAAGATTTTCATTGAGCGATCCCAGGCCATAATTGACCCAAGCTCCCATCGAGGGTGAACCGCTAAGAATCTTCCCCGAGTTCATCATCAACATCGCAGACCCGTGGATGGGTGAGTCGGCAGTCATCGAATGCAGGAACGCGATATCGTCGACACATTCGCCCAACTTGGGAAACAAGTCGCTGACCCATTTACCGCATTGGCCGTATTGCTTGAATTTCCACCGTGGCTCTACGATCCGACCTTCGTTACGGTGTCCGCCACGTCCGAAGGTTTTAACGGCAATAGTCTTGTTGTCCATGCCGACCATATTCGGCTTGTAGTCGAACGTATCGATCTGGCTTGGACCGCCGTACATGAACAGGAAGATCACCGATTTGGCTTTTGGTTGGTGATGCGTCGCGTGCTTGGAAACACTCTCAGACTCACTGGCCGACGCCCTATTCCCGAAGAATCCGTCCGCAGTCAAAAGCGAAGTGAGAGCGACACCGCCAAAACCACAGCCTGATTCCCAAAGGAATTCGCGACGCGTACGACCACAAAAATTCTTTTTCGTCATGGTTAGTCCAAGTAGAGGAATTCGTTGCTATTGAGCAGTACTAGGCAATACTCGCGAAAAGCTTGCTGTTGCGTAAGATTGAATTTCGATTGAAGTGTTCGAATGCGCGATACCGCTCGTTCTTTCTCTGCTGCATCGGAGCGACGTGAGTAAGCCATCTCGATTGCTGCGTCGACCCAACCACTCAATTCGCTTGCCTTGGCCATGGCGTGCTCCGCAAATGAACTGGATTGCTTCTGCATGAACGCTCCGTTGAGCATGTTCATGGCTTGTGCAGCTTGTGTTGTCAGGAAGCGAGCTTCACAGCTTGTGTCGGTTTCTGGAAAATCAAAGACCGATAGTTCCGGTGGAATCAGCGAGCGTTTGATGTAAATGTAAACACTTCGTCGAGCTTTGTCGGATTCGGACGAGTTCGCCCAGCCATTGCCTGGAATACTTTGCCCTGCTTTCACGTCGTCGGAAACGTCCGGAAAGACACTTGGCCCGGATTGTTGCCAGTGAATCTTACCACTGACCGCTAGCACGCTGTCACGCAATTCCTCTGCACTCAGCCGACGCACATTGAATCGAGCGAAGAAGTCATTGTTGGGATCCTTGGCCACACTTGCATCGTCACCGCTCGAGCTACATCGGTAGGTTTCCGACATCAGCATCATGCGATGCAGGGGCTTTAAGTGCCAGTCAAATCGAACCAGTTGCTGAGCCAAGAAGTCCAATAGTTCAGGATGCGTCGGTGGGTCACCGAGCTGTCCAAAGTTATTGGACGACCGAACGATTCCACGGCCAAAATGATGTTGCCAAATTCGATTGGCGATGACGCGTCCTGTGAGACGATTCGTTGGAGAAGTGATCCATCGCGCCAGTTCGATTCTTCTTCCTGCAGTCGACTTCCGGTTCGAATCCAGCGAAGGCGGTGGATCACGATAAAGTGCCGGAAACGCTGGTTCGACCTGGTCCCCGTGCGCCTCGGGACTGCCACGCATCAGAACAAATGTTTGCTCCGGAGTTGGGTTGCATTTAGCGAGCCCCATTCGGAAATCGCTTGGGATCGATTCGATTTCCTTTCGCAGTTCTTCCGTTTGCGTTTTCAGACCGGAGTATTCTTTCCACTGATTTTCGTCGAGATGCTTTTTCAGCTTTTCGGAGATAACTTTGTCACGATCTGGGCTTTTCGCAGCAAGCTTGTCTTCGTCCGTCATGGTCGCTATTCCCAGTTCCTCCAACTCCTTAAGCCTGGACCGCTGGTCATTCAACTTGCTTCTTAGTTGTCGCTTTTTACTGACAACCATTGGTTCCGAAACGTCGATTTGGCTGTTCGTTTTTTCATCCCCACGGGAACCGTAAGGGGTTACGTCCCGAAGAAATGCTACCATCTGGTAGTAGTCTTTCTGTGGGATAGGGTCAATCTTATGGTCGTGGCAACGAGCGCAATTGAGCGTCAAACCAAGCATGCCTTGACCGATGGTGGTGATCAGATCATCGTACTCATCGTATTTGGCTTTTGCCGGATCGGCGGGTTCGTCGTCCCATATACCCAGCCTATAAAAGCCGGTGGCCGTCAGGGTTTCCGGGGTTGGGTTTTCTAGCTCATCCCCAGCTAACTGCTCTTGCAAAAATTGATCGTACGGTTTGTCTTCGTTTAAAGATTGGATGACATAATCTCGGTACTTCCAGGCGTTAGGCTTGGGGCCGTCACGTTCAAAGCTGTTGGTTTCTGCATAGCGCACGACATCCAACCAGTCGCGAGCCATACGTTCCCCAAACCGAGGGTCCGCTAACAAATCGTCCACCAGCTTGGAGTATGCTTCTTCCGAAGGGTCTGCTGCGAATCGTTCGATGGTTTCGAGATCCGGGGGTACACCGATGCAGTCAAAGTAAAGTCTTCGCACCAAGGCGTGGGGGCTCGCTTGCGGCGATTGCTTCAACGACATCGTTTGAAGACGCTGTTGGACAAATGCATCGATTGGATTGAGTGGCGTTGCTCCGGATAAAGACTTGGGTGGCTTAGGATCACTCAGTGGCAAGAAAGCCCAGTGTTCTTTATATTCTGCACCCGAGTCAATCCATTGCTTCAACAGTTGAACTTGTGTTTCCGATACCCCAGCACCCTCGGGAGGCATCCGCACACTTGGGTCATCAGATGTGATCCGGTTGATGATTTCGCTTTCGGTCCATTTGCCTGGAACGATTGGCTTGAGTCCACTTTCGCCATCCTGAGTCGCCTTTTCAAATTCGTGCAGCGAGACTCCGGATTGCTGAGTTTCAGGACCGTGGCAAGCAAAGCATTGCTTGGCCAAGATAGGCCTGATTTGGCGACCGAAATCAACGCTAGATTCCGCAGCGACGAGACTGCTGGTGCAAGTCGCAACACACCAAATCAAATTGGCAATAATTCGTGGAAAGGGCAACATTGCTTGGCACGCTACCGTACAGTGAAACCAGTTTCGGCAGCTGGATTTCCTAGAAGGAGCAACCTCTCGATGAGATCGTATCGCGATCGATAGCATAGGTAATTTTGTCTAGTGAAGGTGGGAGGAAAGAGCGAAGCTTTCCGGTAGTCGGGATTGCCGTATAGTATACCCAACGGGCCGACTCAAGTGCAAACTTTCGACTCAAGACGAAGCAAGCAAGCCCCGTTACCGGGAAGATCCGCTACGTCGCATTGCTCAAGATCGGTTCCAAAACTTTTCCATGCACGTCCGTTAGGCGACGTTCGATTCCATTGTGATAAAAGCTGAGTCGTTGATGATCTAAACCAAGCAAATGCAAGATGGTTGCATGCAGGTCATAGATGGTCGCCACGTTTTCGGTCGCTTGGTAGCCAAATTCATCGGTTGCGCCATAGGTAAAGCCAGGCTTGACTCCTGCGCCCGCTAACCAAACAGTAAAGCCTTTTGGATTGTGGTCACGGCCGTTGGCACCTTTTTGAAAAGTAGGCATCCGACCAAATTCCGTCACAAACGCCACCAGGGTATCCGCCAGCAGACCCCTTTGTTTTAAGTCCTTGAGAAGAGCAGCAACGGGTTGATCAAGAATGGGTCCATGCTTTTCGTACTGTTCTTTCAGCGTCTTGTGACCATCCCAGTTGCCAACGCCTTCCCCCATCGCGTACGAACCGTTGAACAACTGCACGAATCGCACTCCTTTCTCAATCAATCGACGGGCCAAAATGCAATTCTTCGCAAAACCTGCCTTGGTTGTATTCACGGTATCGTCGGCCCCATAAGCGGTGAGCGTTAAAGCGCTTTCTTGACTCAGGTCGTTGACTTCGGCTGCGGCCAATTGCATTTTGGCAGCAAGTTCGTAGCTGGCGATGCGTGCGGCAAGGTCGGTATCACCTGGGTTCTTTTCGAGATACGATTCATTGAGTTTGCTCAAGAAATCACGTGTCGCCTGATCTGCATCCTGACTGATGGCTGCTGGTCTCGCCAAATTCGCTATCGGCTTTCCAGCACGAAACGGAGTGCCTTGAAACATGGCTGGCAAGAAACCTGCCGACCATTGCCTTGGACCCACTTGAGGCACACCGCGAGGATCTGGGATCGCAACGAATGACGGCAGGTCCTGATTGATCGTTCCCAGGGCGTAGGTCACCCATGCTCCGACACTGGGATAACCATCCAGGGTGAAGCCAGTTGCCATTTGATTCTCAGCAGGTCCGTGGGTATTCGATTTGGCGGTCATCGAGTGAATGAAGCACATGTCGTCCGCATGCTCAGCCAATTGCGGCAACAGATCACTAATCATCTTCCCGGACTGGCCCCGCGGTTTGAAGTCCCACAATGGCTTGATCAAGTTGCCGTTGGCTCCTTGAAAGGTGACAAGGCTATCGCTGTTGGGCATCGGCGTATCGTGATACTTGATCAGCGAAGGCTTGTAGTCAAACGTATCAACGTGCGAAATGGCACCCGAACAAAAGATCAGAATCACTTGTTTGGCTGCTGCTGGCTTCCAATGTGGATCGCGTGTCGCGAAGGGTTTGGCTGGATCAATGGCTGGCCGTAACGGAGAACGATCCTCGGCAGCCGCAGAATCCGCCAACAACGAGCTCAAGGCAATTCCACCGAGCCCCGTTCCGCCCCATTGCAAAAAGTTACGTCGGCACAGGAGATGGCGTCCTGCATTGGATAGGAATGCATGCGACATGAATCAACGCACCGATAAAAATTCGTTGGAGTTGTACAAGGCTCGGCAGAACACGGCCAGTCCATGCTGCGAGATAAGCTGCTCGGACGCAGACCATTCTTTGGCGTCGGGTGTCCGTCCAAAGGCAAGACGGAAGGCCCATTCGACTTGGCGGTTGGTATCATTCCCAACGCCGGATTCCAGCCGCTCTGCAAATCGCTTAGCTTGGTCAATTAGAAATTCGCTATTGAGCAAATTCAAAGCCTGAAGAGGTGTAATGGAAACATTTCTTTTGGGTTGGATCTGACCACCATCGGGGCAATCAAAGACTCCGAACAAGGAATCCAATTCCACACGCGGCTTATTCTGATAAATCATCCGACGAAAATCTCCTTCGCCGAACTGTGTTTTGGTTTCATAGACTCGGACATAGTTCGTATTGGGAACAAACAGATCAAATCCCGGCCCGCCCATGCGCAAATCTAACTGCCCACTAACGGCAAGGATGGAGTCGCGTATGGCTTCCGCTTCGAGCCGCCGAGGAGAAAATCTCCAAAGCCATCGGTTGTTGGCATCGACACGAAGTCCATCAGCCTTGACCTGACTGGATTGCCGATAAGCTTGACTTGTTAAGATTCGCTTTTGCAGTTGCTTGACGCTCCAACCCGACTCGATGAACTCGCTAGCTAGCCAGTCGAGCAGTTCAGGATGAGAAGGGACCCCACCGTTATGGCCGAAGTCGCTGGGCGTATCCACCAAACCAACACCAAAGTGATATTGCCAAATTCGATTGACCATCACACGAGCGGGCAACGGATTATTCGCATTGGCAATCCAGTTTGCAAGCTGAACACGTCTCTGTTGCTCTGGCATATCGTCCGGCATCGCTAACATGTTACCGACCGCTTGGATTCCGCCTGGTGCAATCGGTTCTTTGGGTTGCATCGGATCGCCACGACTCAACCGATAGGTCGGAGCAGGCTGTTCCATTTTCCCGACATAAGCGGTTGTCGGCGAGATCAATTGCTTTAGCTGTACTTGCAGATTTGCTAGAGTCGCTTCTTGCACTTCTGCTAGATCGCGCTGCTCCTTCGAAAGTGCAATGACCTTCCAATCGGACTCTGGCGTTCTAGGGCTGGAGAAAGGCATTCGGTCGAATGAATCGGCCGCGATGTTCCACTGAGTTCCATCGTCACTGCATTCGATTTTGTAGCGAATGGGTAAGCGATCTGCGAATTGTTCCTTTCGATCGCGGCCCCAAACCACCTTGACGATCGACTCGCGATTGGGCAATTCCAAAACAACCCACCCCGTACCTGCGGTGTTGGAAATCCAACTGCGGTCGTTACCAACTTGGCCATCGATGAGATGGTGCAGTTGATGTCGTTCGTTCCCTGGGAAATCGCCAGACGAACTCAGTTTCGCCTGGGCGGCGACATTGCGTCCATCGCCTGTCCATAGCTCCAACTCATCCAAACATGGCTCTGCACCGGTGTTCGTCTCTTCGATCGTGAATTTCACGTACTTGGCAAAAACGGGCGCAATTCTTTCTGTATTCTGGATTGCATTTACCGGAGGTCGATTCGGGGTTGCAAGGCTTGCGGCATCCGCCTCGCGTGCCCTGGGGGACGCAAGGGGAACCAGGGCTTCCAATTCCGTCGCTATTCTCTGAATCTCCGAACGGAGCTGCTCTACCGTCTGCTGAATGTCGGGGCTGGCCGCTTTTTCGATGGGACGTTCACCATGCTGCACCCCAGACAAACAAGCAACCATAGCGAAGTAATCGCGTTGGGTGATCGGATCGAATTTGTGGTTATGACATCGAGCACAACCGACCGTCAAGCCTAGAAATGCACTGCCAGTTGTACTGACCATGTCGTGAAGTTCGTCGGACCGTTGCTGAGCAGTCAAGACAGGGTCAGGCGATTTGACTTGATCCCATGGCCCACCCACAATAAAACCTGTCCCTAGATCTGCCCCCAACGAGTCGCCAGCAAGCTGTTCACGCATAAACTGATCGTAAGGCATATCTTGATTGAAAGCATCGATCACGTAGTCTCGGTAACGCCATGCGTTCGGCCGTGGCTGATTCATTTCAAAACCATTGCTCTCCGCGAAACGAACCACATCGAGCCAATGTCTTGCCCATCGTTCGCCATAACGAGGCGAATCCAGTAGTCGTGAAACCATAAGCTCGTAGGTATGGCCATCTTGCTTCTCGTTCCGTAGGTCGGAAAGATACGCGTCGATTTGTGTCGGTTCTGGTGGCAAACCAGTCAAGCCGAAGGTCAAGCGTCGAAGCAGAGTACGTGGCTCCTCCTCCTGCGAGATCGTTAGTCCGTGTTCGCTTAATTTGGCTGCGATAAAGGAATCGATCGGATTCGCAAAAGCGCGTCCATCGGGCAAGGTCGGAACCGATGGTCGGACAACAGGCCGCAATGACCAAAGCGGTTTTGTTTCCACTGCGCCAGCGAGTTCATCAGGCCACGCAGCACCTTGATCGATCCAGGCTCGAAGGATGGAGATTTGTTTGGCCGTCAGGGGTTGGCTGTCGCTATCTTCGGGTGGCATCCTTAATTCATTGGTAGCACTGGAGGTTTCGGTAACATCGAGACTGACGAAACGAATCAAAGGACTTGCTTCGGCGCGATGAGGGAGGATGGCAGCCTCGGCCGAATCACCCCCTTGGAAAGCAATCTCGCGCACATCCAGTCGGTATCCACTTTGCTGCTCGGATGGACCGTGACATGCATAGCAATGAGATTGAAGAATCGGCAAAACTTCGGTCGCAAAATCGACTTCAGCGGCTGGAGCCGATCCCAAGGAAGCATCCCCTTCAGCCATCAACGAAGCAGCGCGACAGGCAAAAAGAAAAACGGCCAAGTACAATGGAGGACGCAGACGAATCGCTGTGGTGTGCATGGTTTCTTCGGCGGGGTTGCAATCGGAGGGACTTTCCATGATAGTTGATTTTGTTCGACAGATCACGCTATCTTGACCAAAAAAAGACCCTACCATGGGTATTCGGTGACATAACATCCATGAACCGATCCCAATGCCCCCCCATTCGAAATCCAATTCCCTCCAGAGTACCTTCCATGTTTTGTATTCGCACTTTTTCTCTCGTGTGCTGTCTTTCGCTTCTTTCCACGACTTCCTGGGCACAATCGGCGAAACCGGAGCTGATTCTTCCCGGCGAAACATTCGAGATCGAAGGTCGGCCGGCTTTTGTCTTCTTACCAAAAGAAACCTTAAAACAAGTTGCTCAGCCGTGGGTACTGTATTGTATCACCGTTCCCGGATACCCAGACATTCATGAAAAATGGCTGCATGAACAGTTGCTAAATGCGGGTGTCGCGGTGGCGGGCGTGGATGCAGGGGAGTCTTTTGGTAGTCCGGCCGGAGTCAAGCTGATGGACAGCCTGTATGAATACCTAATGACGAAGCGTCATTTTTCCCAGCGGCCAGCCGTACTGGGACGTAGCCGAGGTGGTTTGCAGGCGATGAGTTGGATTGCAACGGGTCCTGAACGTGCGGCAGGCCTTGCGGGAATTTACCCAAACTACGATTTACGAGCTTACCCAGGAATTGACAAAGCTGCCTCTGCCTACGGGCTGTCCGCCGCGGACTTAGCCTTGCAAGAACCGAAGCTGAACCCAATCCACAAGGCCAAGGTTCTCGCAGCAGCTAAGGTTCCTGCTTTTATGCTTCACGGCGATAACGACACCGTGGTTCCCATCGAACCAAACTCCAAAACCGTCCAAGAAGCCTACAAGCAAGCGGGCGTGAAGGAGCTAGCACAGTTGGTGGTGATCGAGGGTGGCAAGCACGATTTCGATGAACGCTGGTTCCGGAATCAAGCCATGGTCGATTTCCTGATACGAACCTCCCTCGCGAAATAAAACCCCGCAAGTGTTTTGTCGGATAGGCCTAGCCGCCTTTCATGCGTTCTAATGCGATGAATACTGCAGGCAGTTGATTTAGCTGCGGCGATAGCGGCCGGGTGGAAGGCCATAGTGCTTTTTAAAAACAACGCTCATGTATTCCGTATGCTCAAAACCCGAATGCTTCGCAATCTCGTCCAATGACAAATCGCTTTCTTTCAGCAGTTGATGAACGCGAGCCAACCGAACCGAAAGGATCATGTCATGCGGAGTCTTTCCGGTTGCCTTAAAGAACTGAGCCTCTAACGCCCGCCGCGAAAGAGGAACATGCGATAGCACATCAATCACATTGATTCCGTCGCAAGCATGGTCGCGAATGAAACGGATCGCCGCTGAAACGTTTGGGTCCGAAACCGAAGTGATATCGGATGACTGCCTTTGTACCATCCCAAGCGGCTTGAGAAGGATGGACTTGACCGGCCGGGGAGTTGCATTTGCGCTTCTCGCTCGCTTGGACATCAAGTCATCTAAAAGTTTTGCCGCTTGATAGCCGGCCCCTCGTGCATCTGGTATCACGCTTGTCAAAGATGGATGACACAACTCGCATAGAATTGTATCGTTATCCACACCAACGACAGAAATCTCTTCGGGCACAGAGAACTGCAGATTGCGACAAGTATCTAAGATCACTTGCGCTTGAATATCGTAAGCGCAAAGAATCCCAACCGGTTTATTCAGTTTCGAAAGCCACCTGGAAATCGCATCGTCATCTTTCGATCGAAGGTTGGTTTTGCGATAAGGGGACTCCGTTTCCAACACTTGAATGTCCACCTTCGCACGCTCGCACAGTGCCACAAAATGCTCCCGACGCCATCGAGCCCAATTGAAACCTCGCGGTCCACAAAAAGCAAAATTCCGAAACCCTTTTTCGTAAAAGTGCTGAAATGCCAAAGTAGCAATCGCAAGATCATCGGTTTCAACCCACGGTATGTCCGGCACAACCCGCGATGAACTAAGATCCACCACCGGCAACTGCAATCGAGATACCGATCGTGCAATCGCAGCTGTTTCAATTCGAGCCAAGATTCCATCCCCCACCCACCTATTGAGCCAGCTGGGCGGAGCCGCACCACGCTCTTGTTCAGGTAAGAAGATCGACCAACTGTCCCGTTCCCGCTGATACTCGACAATCCCCTCCAGCAATCCACGAGCGTACGCATTGGAGGTCTCAATCAGGAGAGCAACCGCTTTTCTGGCTTTCGATCGCATGCATGGAGTCTCACGCAGGTGAAAAATCTCATTTTTTTTGCGCAATTTATCATGGCTCATTATGGGCCATTCGACAACACTATCAAGCTGACAATTGTCAAGAAATATCCCTTCCCTCCTAACCTCTCCTAAAAATGACGCAAAAGAAATTCAATGTCGCTATGGTTGGCCTCGGTTTCGGCGCCGAATTCATCCCAATTTACCAGAGGCATCCCAACGCCAATGTGATCGCCATCTGCCGTCGGAACGAACAAGATCTGAACCAAGTGGGTGACCGGTTCGGCATTGCGAAAAGATATCGAGAATTCGACAAGGTCCTTGAGGATCCGGAAGTGGATTTCGTCCATATCAATTCGCCGATCCCCGATCATGCTTGGATGAGCATGCAAGCCCTAAAGGCTGGCAAGCATGTGATGTGCACCGTGCCAATGGCCACTACCATCGCGGAATGCGACCAAATCTGCCAGTTGGTTGCGGACACGAAGCTGAAGTACATGATGGCCGAGACGGTTGTTTACAGTCGCGAGTTTCTGTTTATCAAAGAAATGTACCAAAAGGGCGAACTGGGTAAGATCCAGTACATGGCGGCCTCGCACCCGCAGGACATGCAAGGTTGGCCCGAGTATTGGGAACGGATGATTCCGATGCATTATGCCACCCACGTGGTGTCCCCAGTTTTGGGATTGGTCAATGGACGGGCTGAATACGTATCGTGCTTTGGATCGGGTGCCATCAGTGAAGAATTGGCTCTCAAATCCGGTAACAAGTACGCGGTTGAGTCGTGCCATCTCAAGATCAAAGACAGCGATATTGCTGCCCACATTTGGAGATTCCTGTTCGATACGGCTCGGCAATACCGCGAGAGTTTCGATGTTTACGGAACCAAGAAGAGTTTTGAATGGTCGCTGGTGGAAGGCAAGCCACACGTCTTGCATACCGCGAAGCTACCGGAGCACGAAATTGCAAGCGAAGTTCAAGTTCCAGACTATGCCCACTTGCTGCCGGAGCCGATTCGAATGTTCACCCAGTCGATTCAAGATGCGGACCACTTGTCCTTCATTCAGGGTGGTGGTCACGGTGGCTCGCACCCTCATTTGGTTCATGAGTTTCTCTCTGCCTTAGTCGAGGACCGAGATCCTTGGCCGAATGCTGTGACCAGTGCGAACTGGACATGCGTTGGTTTGTGTGCTCATGAAAGCACAAAACAAGGTGGACAGCTTGTGAAGCTCCCCGAATTCACCTTGAATTAAACCCTAGAAACATCATCAAAACGACTGGCCACACGGGTCAGCTTCCCACAAAACACCCCCCGATCCTGTCCCGAACCTTCGGGTTGGAACTATCGAATTGGAGCTACATGAGTATGCGTACTGAATCTTGTTTCATGTGTCAGAGCCTGCCACAGCGTGTGCGGTTGCTGATGCTGCTTGCGTTCGTGTTGACTTCCATGAGCCTCCCTGCATGGGCTCAGGAGCGAGTCAAGGCGATCCTTCTTGGCGACAATGGCCATCACCAGCCTGCCAATTTCTTCCGCGCGATTCGCGAACCGCTGGCCGCAGCTGGCATCGATCTAGTGTACAGCGATCGTGTTGACGAGACGCTGAACTCACAGAAACTGGCAGCCATCGATGCTCTGCTGATCTATGCGAACATCGATGAGATCGGCAAAGATCAAGAAAAGGCGTTGATCGAATTTGTGGAGAAGGGCAAAGGATTGGTCCCAATCCACTGTGCCACGTACTGCTTCAGGAATTCAGATGCATATATCAGCTTGGTAGGTGGTCAGTTCTTGTCGCACGGCGGAGAACGCTTTGCAACCAAGATCACCCAGCCTGATCATGAAATCATGAAGGGCTTTGGCGGCTTTGAAAGCTGGGACGAAACCTACGTGCATCACAAGCATAACCCAGTCAACCGAATTGTGTTGGAGGAACGTCGAGAAGGAAAACTGGCAGAAGGAACGGACGCGGAACCTTGGACTTGGATTCGCACTCAAGGCGAAGGCCGCGTCTTCTACACAGCCTGGGGGCACAACATGGATACGTGGCAGCAAGCTGGCTTTCACAATCTGCTCGAACGTGGAATCAAATGGGCTGCCAAGCGATCGCTGTCGGATGTAGCCCCCTTTTCCGATCCCAATCGATTCCCGATTCCGGAAATGACGACGATTGAAGACGGGCTGAAGAGCTTCACGTACACCGAGGTCGGTGCCAAGATCCCAAATTATACACCCGGACAAAAGTGGGGGACCATGGGCGCTCCGATTACCACAATGCAAGATCCCATCTCGCCTGAGGAATCCGTAAAACACTTTGTTACACCCAAGCAGTTCGACCTGAAGCTTTGGGCTTCTGAACAAGAAAGCCCAGGCGTTACGACCAAGCAAGCTGGTTTGGCCGGCAAGCCAATGTCCATGAACTGGGACCATCGCGGACGACTGTGGTTATGCGAAACCATAGATTATCCAAACGAACTTCAACCGCCCGGCAAGGGCCGTGACCGGATTCGCATTTGCGAAGATACCGATCATGATGGCGTCGCTGATAAGTTTACGGTCTTTGCGACGCAGTTGAGCATCCCAACCGCTTTGGTTTGCTACCGAGGCGGGGTGATCGTTCAGGACGGGCAAAAGACAGTCTACCTGAAGGATACCACCGGCGATGACGTTGCGGATATGCGACAAGAATTGATCACGGGTTGGGCCATGGGGGATACCCACGGTGGTGTCAGCAATTTCCAATATGGACTAGACAATTGGATTTGGGCCATGCAGGGCTACAACGATTCCGAGCCGGTGATCAACGGTCAAAAGCAACAAAAATTCCGCCAAGGGTTTTGGCGGTTCGCTGTTGCACCCGGTGCTTCCGACGAAACAGCTCCAACGTTTGCCATTAAGAATGGCAAAGTGGACACTAGCCGCACCAACAAGTTTGATGAGCATTCCATACGCGTCAACAAACTTGAATTCATGCGATCGACCAACAACAACACTTGGGGCTTCGGATTGAGTGAAGAGGGACTGATTTTTGGTTCGACAGCCAACGGGAACCCTAGCTGCTTTATGCCTATTGCAAACCGGTATTATGAGCAAGTCAACGGATGGTCGCCTGAAGTCTTGGGCCCCATCGCGGACAATCATTTGTTTGATGCGATCACACCAAATGTCCGACAAGTGGATCAACACGGTGGTTATACAGCGGGTGCCGGCCATGCGCTGTACACCGCGCGGCGATATCCAAAGTCTTGGTGGAACCGAGTCGCCTTTGTTTGTGAGCCAACAGGGCACTTGGTAGGAACCTTTATCCTGGATCGAGTGGGCGCAGGCTACAAGAGCGCAAGTCCTTTCAATCTAGTGGCTAGCCAAGATGAATGGGCAGCACCAACCATGGCAGAAGTCGGACCTGATGGAAATATCTGGGTTATCGATTGGTACAATTTCATTGTGCAGCACAACCCAACGCCCCAAGGTTTCACCACCGGTAAGGGCAATGCCTACGAGAGCGATCTTCGCGACAAAAAATATGGACGCATCTATCGCGTTGTCTACCAAGGCGATGAAGGACTTGATGCAGCGGCTCTTGCCAACGCAGACCAATCGGTCAAGAACGGCTTGAATCCAAGCGACGAGAAAGCCCTGGTTGAAGCTTTGCAGCACCCAACCATGCTGTGGCGCAAAACAGCCCAGCGATTGTTGATCGAACGTGTTAAGCTGAAACAAGAGACGCTTGCTGCCTTGCAGACGCTGGTTGATCAAGGACCTTCCGACTCCGATAAGCTATGCGTTGGATCGATGCACGCCCTATGGGTGCTGGATGGCGTTGGTGCATTGTCCGAGTCAACCACTTCGAAGGCGCTCCAGCATGCAAGCCCGGGCGTTCGACGCAACGCTTTGCAAGTGGCCAAGAATAGCCCAGCCACGCTGGCGGCTATCGTAGACAATCAGCTTTTGATGGACACGGACCTTCAGGTACGCCTAGCTGCTCTGCTCAAGGTGGCCGATATTCCCGACTATCAAGATGCGCTTGGCGCGGTCTTGGCGCAGCCCGATCGCATCGCAACGGTCGCCCTGGGGGCGGAAGTTCGTAACGACAAGTGGTTGCTGGATGCTTGGACCGCAGCGGCTTCGCGGCACGCATCGAAAGTGCTGACAAGCATGATGAATCAAAAGGATCTGAAGCTGTCTCCTGTATCGCTCGACCGTGTATCCATCGTGTCCGAACACGTTGCTCGCAGCAAGCTAGGAGCTTCCGACTTGGAACAATTGATTTCGACCGTGAAGAACGGCGAAATTGCATCCAGAATTGTTGGGGGCTTGGTCGAAGGTTGGCCAAAAACGCATTCGCTGAAGGTCTCGGAAAAGGCCAAGACCGCGTTGCTGCAATCGTGGCTCAACAGCGATCTTCCGATCGAAACCAAAAGCCAAGTCCTGCAGCTAGCTTCGGTTGTCAAGATCGAAGGGCTCGAGGCGGGCATCGCGAGCATTCAAAAAGAACTGGCTTTAGTCTTCTCGGACGTCAACAAGGATGACGATAGCCGGATTGCGGCCGCCGTTCAATCGGTGGTGCTCCAACCAGAAAGTACGCAAATTGTACAAGAGATCCTAAACCAGATTTCGACTCAGTCCTCGACGGAATTGGCGACTGGGATTCTGCGATCGCTAGAAGGTTCGCGAGTGAAAGGTTTGGCGGATTTAGTGGTGGACCATGTTCGCATGTTTACCCCCGAGGTTCAGAAGGCGGCTATCCGGTTGCTACTGAATCGGCCTCAATCCACCCTGGAACTACTGGATGCAATTGAGTCAGGTAAGTTGACCTTAAACGATTTGCAACTCGACCAAAAGCAAGCCTTGCGGGATCACCCCAATGCGGACGTGAAGAAGAAGGCTCTTGAAGTCATGAAATCCGCCGGCGGAGTTCCAAATAGCGATCGCCAAAAAGTGGTCGAAGCTTGGATGCCCATCACGCACGAAACCGGAAGCGTGTCCAATGGAAAGGCCATGTATCAAAAGCATTGTGCCCTGTGCCACGTGCACGGAGAAATCGGTGTGAACATTGGGCCAAATCTAACCGGGATGGCCGTGCACCCCAAAGAAGAACTGCTCATGAACATTCTCGATCCAAGTCGAAGTGTTGAAGGGAACTTTAGAACCTACAGCATTCGCACCACCGACGGGATTGTTTTGACGGGCATGCTGGCCAGCGAGAGCAAGACATCGCTCGAGCTGATCAATTCGCAAGGGAAACGAGAAGTCGTTCTCCGTGAAGATATCGAAGAACTGATTGCGTCCCAAAAGTCGTTGATGCCTGAAGGCTTCGAAGGGCAAATGACCAAGACGGAAATGACCGACTTGCTTGAGTTTCTGACAAGCAAAGGCAAGTATGTTCCATTGCCCATCAACAGCGTCGCAACCTCGATCACCACCAAGGGAATGTTCTTCGAGGAGAAGAACACGATCGAAAGGCTCGTCTTCCCGGACTGGTCTCCCAAAATGTTCAAAGAGGTTCCCTTCCTTTTGATCGATCCTCAAGGTGACTCGCAGCCCAATGCGATCATGCTGAATGGTCCTCAGGGTAAGTTTGCACCCAAGATGCCGAAGCAGGTGGAAATCACCTGCCGCGCGTCGGCGGTAGCCATCCATATTCTGGGCGGCGTTGGTGGTTGGTCCTTCCCAGCTTCTAGAGCTGGGTCGGTATCGATGATTGTTCGGTTGCACTTCGCCGACGGCACAACCGAAGATCACAATTTGATCAATGGTGAGCATTTTGCGGACTATATTCAACGCGTTGACGTTCCGAAGAGCGAATTTGCTTTCGATTTGGATGGCCGCCAGATAAGATACTTGTCGGTTCGACCAACATCGAAGGAATCGCTTTCGAAGATCGAACTCATCAAGGGGCCGGATGGTTCGGCCCCAGTGGTGATGGCGATTACGATTCAGACCGTGGAATAAAACTGAGTGATGGATAACGAAACTAACCTGATCGAACTCGTCCGAGCTTCAACCCGGGCTCGTTCGATCAGGAAAGTCGTTTTCAGTTCACCACGGTCGGCAGATTGCCCTTATTCGCGGGTCGATGTTCGACCGATCTTAATCGATGGTTCGACCCATCTTCAATTTACGTCCCAAACTGCTACTCAGCAGTTTCATAAGAACTATGATTGGCAGGAAGCGGAAACGGAACTGGTGCGTTTAGCAACTAGTGTCTTCCGCAATGTTCACCTCACCACGACCACGCATGAGATTGAGGCAAAGTACTCCAAAAAAGGGAAGTGCTTGCTGCGGCAAACGCAATTGGAACTCGCTGCTCCAAGTCCAGATTCCGAGATAACCAGTCACAATCGCGCACGCAATCATCTGATTCAAGATGGCGTGGTCTGTCCTTTTTTAGTCGAGACGGGCGTGATGTCCGCCAGCGGCAAAGTACATGCCAGCCACTCGAAAAAGTTCAGGCAGATCAATCGCTTTCTGGAGTTCATTCTCGACGTTGCCGAGAAGCTACCGAAAGACCGGACGCTTCGGGTGGTCGATTTCGGTTGTGGCAAAAGCTACTTGACGTTTGCGACACATTACTTGTTGACTCAGGTCCTCCAGCGTAGTTGCCATATCGTCGGATTAGACCGTCGAGCCGATGTGGTGGAAACCTGCAATCGAATTGTTGACCGATTGGGACTGAGCAATCTGACCTTTGAGGTGGGTGACATCGCGGGCTACAAGCCAGAGAAGGACGTCGACGTTGTGATATCGTTGCACGCTTGCGATACGGCAACTGACTATGCATTAGCGCAGGCAGTTCAATGGAACGCCAGTGTTATTCTTGCGGTTCCGTGTTGTCAGCATGAACTGTACCAGCATCTGCAGGAGACAACCTTACCACCGTTAACCCATTTCGGAATCATCCGAGAGCGGTTCGCATCGATGGCAACGGATTCGTTACGAACCTCGCTTCTCTCCGCCGTGGGTTATCAAACTCAATTATTGGAGTTCATTGAAACGGAGCACACACCTAAGAACTTGTTGATACGAGCTGTGTTGCGCAAGTCGCAATTGGGCGAGGCTCAGGTTCAAGCCGACACGGCGTTGCAGGAAGTGGCTTCCTTCGCTGCTCAATTGGGTGTTCCAAGATTGACGCTTGAACGCAAGCTGATCGAACAAGGTTCGCTGAAAGCCACCAAGGATGCCTCGCTCCAGTAGTGGACGAGGCTACGAGGCCTACTTACGATCCATCTAATACATGAATGGTGTTATGGATCACCCCTTCAGCCTTTTCGCCTGTGAGCGTTTGAAATTCATATTGAATCTCCATGCACCACTTGGGTGTCAGCTTCGGCAAATCGATATCGATGCGTTTGCCATCCGCCGAGACTCGCATCGATCGAATGGCTTGTTGTTTTTCGTTATGGTGATCTGATCCGTAGCGTTTGGATCTCTTCAGTGACCAAGTTTTGATGGCGATCCGATCTTCGGTGACCGACTTGGGGTCGATGGGTTTTGAGAATACCAATTGCAAGCCTCCTTTTTGAGCATGCAATTCGACAGGAAGGATAACAGGTCGCTCTGTTGCTCGAAGGCGATACAAACCACCAGGGGCTGTTGCATCGCCCGCCCAGGCAAACATGCCACACAGATACAACTCTTGGTCTTGAGGTCGAAAACGGCCACGCATGACACCCGTTGGAAAGTTGGGGATCGGTAACTGAATCATGCCACCTTGCCGGACTCCATGGACTTGTTCGTGGAGCACCGAAAATACTTTTCCGTAGCCATATGACAGATTGAGCAGGCTGCCGTTGAGTGTTTTCCATTTTGGGCTATTAACCCAAAGCAATTCTGCGGGGGATCGATCGAAGGCGTTCGTGATCCAACACAGGGGCGGTTCCATGGCGGCATCCGAGCTATCGGTAACATCGTGGTACCCAAACATATTGCCATAAAAATTGGGTTTTCCAGATGGGTTCAAAGTGACCCAATTGATTCGATTCTTGGGGTTCCAAAAACCTTCTTGATCCGTGACTAAGAAAGAACCGTCGGGATTGAGGCAGACGCCATTGGCGGCTCGAAAGCCTGTTGCGATGATGTCCGTGCGGGAACCATCTGGGCTGACTCGAAGAAGCGTACCATGCTGAGGCACGACGGCTTCGAGAGCATGGCGTCCGGATTTGGCATAATAAAAGTTACCTTGATCATCGACCTGCAAGCCCATGGCAAATTCATGAAAATGCTCGGTGACTTGATGGTCGTTGTTCAGGCACTGGTAGAAGTCGGTTTCACCATCGCCATTCAAATCATGCAGCACGGCTAGCTGGTCACGACAGGTAAGGTGGATCTTTTCGTTGATGATCTTCAGACCGAGAGGTTGGAACAAGCCGGAAGCAATGCGTTGCCATTGAAGACGATTTTCTTGATCTGCGATGCGAACTCGCCAAACGTCTCCATCCCAAGTGCAGACCGCCATGCTTCCATCTGCAAAGAAGTCCAAGCCAGTGAACCTCATTTGAGCCAACCAAGGGTTCGAATCAGGAGCATTCAGCACATCGACTGCGAAGGGACCTTCGTCAAAAGATGTCGCGATCGTGCTCTCGAGAATCTGAGGCCATTGAGCTGGACCACCTTGAGTCAGCTGCGATAGATCCAAGGTTTGGTCGATGGATGCCGCAGCGACTTGATTGGCCACCTGGGTTAATCTCGACGATTCTTGGTTCCGATTCTCGGTGATCCATAGACAAAATTGAAGCGGTTCACTTCCAGCGGGGATGCGCAGGCGTAGGTTACCCTCCTCGAGTTTCCAAGCGACCTGCTGGGTTATCGGCAGTACGCCAGCGTGAAGGTCCCTGGTTGCGATGGCGAAGGGAGTCTTCGAATCACCCACCGATACCTGCGTGTCATCGGTCGTGGTCTCATCAACTTGAAGAATGAGGTCTTGTTCGCGAGGCCCAACGTTGAACGTTCGCAAGAAAACGGGTGGGCCTTTATCCGAGATGTTCGACAGGCTGGCGGGCGATTCCAAAATTTTGGTAGTGCCTAGAGTGTAAGCGAAGACCACCTTGGAACCATGATGATACTGGCCTAAGTAGTTACCCCAGCTTTTTGGAAGAGGCCCATACCGGCGATGATCGCGTCCTTCGATGCGCTGATCGTCGGCGAACGAGCCGGTTCCAGGATTTGCCCAGCCCGGTCCATTTCCATTCGCAAGCACAACATGGCCGCTGACTCGAGGATGAACTTGATGCTCCCCATTCATTTGAATGTCGCGCCAATCGATAAATCGAGATTTATCTTGCCCTTCGGACGCGTACCAAGCTGTGGAGACACGAAGGGTATCCGAATCGAAGATCATCCAGTGTTGGCCGCGAGAAACACCACCAGCGCCCGAGTCAAGCCGAACGGCCGTACCTTTGTAAGCGATGTTCAATATATCGCCTGGGGTTTCGTAACAATGAGTCAGGCTTGCACCGTAATCCATCGCGCTCCAGGCTTCAATGGTACTAGGCTCAGGGCCGCGTGTATCGCCGGGCGGTAAGCCAGCAAGGTAACTGGGGTCGATTGGTACCAGCTGAGCAGAGTTGAAGGGGCGGAGGAAGGTTTCGCGAATGTAGTGAATGACATCGTACTTTTGCGAAGGCACCATCCAACTTTGGGCGGGCATGAAACCGAATCCCCGAGTCAAGGTACGGTACATCGATAAAGGGTCGCTACCGTTTTTGAATTTCCCTTCTGCGAATCGCAATGCGGTAGGAAGAGATCCTAGTTCCTCTTTCGTTCCGTGACAATTGCCGCACACTCTCCGGTAAATGGCTTCGCCCCTTGCTAACGATTCCAGACCCCATTCCCTGACGAAGCCCGCATGGTCGATTCTCTCTTCGTATTCAGGCAACTTCATCGCAAGCATCGCATCGGAAGGTTGAAGTTCCTTGGCACGTTGAGATCCACCATCACGAATTTCGATCAAGTATTTGACCAGATCCAAGAACTGCTGACGGCTGGTAAGTTGATTCAGTTGGCCTGCAGGCATCATCGATTGCGAGCGATTCGCGTATTGATCGACTTCGCTGATAGGTATCGCCACCAACAGGTTGTTCGCATCGCGCAGAACGATTTGCGAGTCCGTTTTCTCTACTAGCAGTCCCGTGATCGTTTCTCCCTCCGTGGTGATGACGCTTGCTGTGTCAAAACCTTTTCGAATCGTCTTGGAGGGTTGGAGAACTGCATCGACGATCTCGGAATTAGCAAGAGCTTCTTTGTTATCAACGAGACTAGGGCCCAGATTAGAAGCAATGCTGCCGTTCACGGAATGGCATCGAGCACAGGCCATCGACTGTTGAAAAAACACGACCGCACCTCGAGCTGCGTCGCCATCGCGCTGAGCAAGTTCACCCAGCTCTTTTGAATCGATCTTTAAAAGTTCTTGCTCCAAAAACTGGGCGTGTGCCTTCCCGGAATAGAAGATGATGGCGAAGATTGCAAGGCAAATTGCGATGCTTCCGGTAACGCATCGGATACCAGTTCTGAGAAAATCCTGATGAGGTGCAACCATGGAGCGATAAGGATAGATCATCTTAGATTGTGACCGTCTTGTCGGTGAAAACTGGAGTAACATTGAATGAAGAAGGAACAACTGTGTGCGACTGCACGAGGAGTCCAAAGGGCAAGCGGTAAGCAAAAGCGTCGCTGCAGGAATCGGCAGTTCATTGAGTATATCTCAAGACCAGCGACAGAAGAGGATTTACGAAGGCACAGATGGAACTATAGTTCTATTTGCCAAAACTCCTCGAACATATACGTCGCCCCCCGATTGCATCACGGTGGGTTCTGATATCTCCTGAGCTTGTCGCATCCAACCACAACCAGCTCCTCCAATCGGACGAAGTGCGTTCGCACCTCCCACAATCTTCGTCGCGATGAAGCAATGAACCTCGTCAACAAGCCCCTCATCAAACGCATTTCCTAACAACGATTGACCACCCTGGATCAGAAAGAACCAAAGAGATACTGCTCTTGAGCGAGATAGGCAATACGGTAGTTGGAAGTCAACCGCCCAATCGCAGCGGGGAACGAGTCTCGCTTGTCTAGACTCGGGCGCAATAGAATTTGCGACAAGTCTTCAAACTGCCAGTTTCCTCGATACTCTTTGGCTTGCCAGCCTCGCCATGATTGCCTCCGCCCGTCTGCCGATAGCAGCAAAACCAGATTTCGATTCCAGTCCAGAAAAAGAATGTCAAATCCCTCTCGCGACCAACCACCCGAAAACACGCTTTGTCGCTGCCAGTCCTGTAGGACTAAATGGAATTTGATTCGGTGGGTTTCCGCAGCCATCAGAGTGCGTGTAGAATCCCCCTAGAATTTCGGGGAAACCTATTTATTGGGGTAGCAAGTGCTCACAAAAATATCGCTTTTTACCGGTTTGGTTGTGTCATTACTCGTGAGTCACTTACGAGCCCAAGAAAAATCGGCTGAAGAGGCGATTTCGGATTTTCTGGTACATATCGACTCGTTTGAAGAAGACTCTTTCGCTCTTCGCGTGCATGGCAAAGGCAATGATTCTGGCCCAGAAGGGGTGGAGCTTAACGGGTCATTTGAATTCGAAGGATTGTTTGCGAATGATGCCGTATCTGGCCCCCTATTCAATTCCTGGACCACATTTTTCGATGAGCCTAAACGATCTCCGATCGACAACTCTCTTTCGTTGATGGTGCCGACAGGTAACGCGGTTCGAGCGGTGAAGAACGCCAAGGGCGACTTACTGTTTGCATCGGCAAGGTTCAATCGCTGGGATGGGAAGTATTGGCAAGATAGTGGTTTTCCAATCAACCGAAGCGATGTCCAAGGGTTACTTGCAGGGAACTTTGGATTGTTTGGACTGTTCCCGTTTATGGAGTTTCAGCTCGGACGAGTTGATGTAGGGGATTTTGTTAGAATCTTTAGCGATTTGCAATTGATGAAAGAGGAGGTTGATAGACAAGGAAACGTGATTGGGATTTGGGCTCCGAAGGAAAATCCAAATGCAATCTACAGATGTCTCTTCTCGAAAGCGGTAAATTGGTTGCCAACCTCAATCGAAATGTACATGCTTGAAGAAAAGGATAGCAAGACCAAAGTCTGGGAGTCTGAAATTCAGTGGGCGCTGCCTGGCGATCGGTATCTGCAATCCAAGTCCGTTTGCAGAGATTATTTGCCGAATGGAAAAGTCTGCGAGATGGTTTCGGAATACGAATGGAACTGGAAACCTGCCAACTGGAAAGAAGCGTCTGATCGTTTCGTATTCGATGGTTTTGATTCGAACACCAATAATTTCGATAGTGAAATCTCTTGGGTAGAACGATTTCGCGAACTTTTGCGAAAAAAATAAATTCGTTGGTTGATTGCGATACTCCGCTATCCAAACGTGTATCGTGTGTTGTGTGGAGACGCCACTTATTGGCGAAGCCAACTCCTATGGACAGGCAGAAAATGAAAGGCACAGTACGGTCTCTTTTTTGTCAGCATTCGACGCTTCCATGGTCAATAGTCTTCTTTGACCTGAGCCGCACTCCATAGCTCATGAAATTTTTCAGCAACGTACGGATTCAGCTTGTCTCGAAGCTCGATGCCAATTTCTGCAATTCGAATCAATTGGATCACATCATCAAAATCGCGAGGACGATGCGATGCTGTCATACCACTGGCCATTTTGAGTTCCAATAGAGTAACCAACGAGATTATCGGGATACCTTCTTCGCTCAACTCCGAGACCGATTCTGGTGGTGGGAACGAGACTGGTTTTGGAAGTCCATCGCCAGGATAGTCTCCTACAATCAATGTATCAATGTTGATGTTGGTAACCGCGTCGCGGAAGTTTTTTGAACCCTCAAATTTATCGACCCAACCACGGCCAATGTACTGAGCTTTAAAGCGCTGCAAGTCCTCGCGCCGGATAAGAATGTCGACGTCGGATGTCGTGCGCTTGTGACCGTGAGCGTTAGCGGCCATGGCCCCCGCGATCGCGAACGGAATATTCATTTCTTGCAGCACCTTCGACAATCGACGCATGGTTTCATGGATCGGTGATACTTGCATAAAAAACTCATCCGCCCGCCTTGCGACGTCAAGAATTGATTTCGTCATAGCCGCCTGCTGTCAACTAAAGGAAGCCTCAGAAAAGCCGAACGCTCCTAATTGTAGCATCCTGTAGCCTAGGGAGCAAAGAATCTCGGCTCATTCCAGGCGATCGGAAGGCTGAGCCCAGTCGTTTGCCCAAAGATAAGACCGTCATTTCAACCTCAGGTTGTCCCAAAGCACATTTTAATCTTGTCGATCAAGAACGCCGTGAAGATAAACGTCGGCACCTGATTGAACAATGCTCGGGTTTGAAATCAATTGAGCTTGTCGCATCCAACCGCAACCCACTCCTCCTATCGGACGAAGCGCGTTCACACCTCCCACGATCTTCGGTGCGATGAAGCAATGGACCTCATCGACGAGCCCCTCATCAAACGCATTTCCTAACAACGATTGCCCACCTTCGATCAGAACGTTTGTCATGTTGCGTTTACCTAACTCGCCCAAAAAGTAACGAAGGGGGCTGCCCAGATGTTGCTCGGGAATCCGCAACACTTCGCACCCCAAATTGCAAAGTGCATCTATCTTGGATGGATCCGCCAGCTCTGACGTGGCAATGATGACAGCACCTTGGTCGCAGCTGCGAACCAACTTGGACTCGGTCGAAATGCGAAGCTGTCGATCCAGCACAACTCGGGCTGCAACACGTTTAGGAGCTTGGTTCAACTTGAGCCTCGTTGTCAACAAAGGGTCGTCCGCAATCGCAGTACCCGATCCAATGATGATGGCATCCAGTCGAGATCGTAGCTCATGCACAATGCCTCTCGATATCTCGCTACTGATCCATTTCGAATCGCCATCTCGTGTTGCGATGGCACCGTCCAAGGTCATCGCCCATTTCGCGATCACCCAGGGACTGCCTGTTCGAATCCGTTTCAAGTAGGGGGCATTCAAGGTCGCCGCTTGACTTTGGAGCGTTCCGACGTCGACTTGAATTTGATTCTCTCGCAATTTGGCGATACCACGCCCGGAAACCTCGGGAAACGGATCTTGCATCGCAACCACGATCCGCCGCGGCTTATTCTGCAGAAACAGATTCACGCACGGGGGGGTTTTGCCGAAATGGCTACATGGTTCCAGGGTTACATAAACCGTCGAGTTCGGCAGTTTTGCAGGATCGCACTGCCGCAGCGCTTCGACCTCCGCATGGGGACCGCCGAAGCGTTGATGATAACCAGATGCGATCAACTGATTATCATGGACAACAACACAACCGACCATCGGATTGGGTTCCACCAAGCCTTGGCCCTGTTTCGCCAGTTCCAACGCCAAACCCAACCAATATTCGTCGGTCATTAACATGAATGGTCCAAGGGGATTAGTCTTGGCCAGGAATCCAAAGCTTGCTTCCACCGCCAGAGCTCGAGGGCGCATTCGATTGCGGCTGTTCCGACTGACCAGGTGTCCAAAGGCCGGAGGCGGACGACGAGCTAGCAGCCACGGCAGGTGCTCCTCCGCGTGCTCGCATGGCTTGTTCTTGTCGCATCATGGCCATTTGAACGAACTGCAAAAGAACAGGGTCGTTTGGATTTTCACGCAGAGACTGCTCCAAGAACTGACGGGACTCGCCGGAGCGGCCAAGCATGTTCAGCACTTCGACTCGTTCGAGAACAGCATTTCCAATAGGCACGCCTAATTGCTTTCCGAGTTCGACGATTCGCTTCAGCAAACCTTCTGCTGCCACAGGATCCGTGGTGGTGCGAGTGCGAAGATTCAACTGAGTGTATTCGGCCGATGGGCCAAATTCGGCTGGCCATTGAGTCTGTTCGCTCTTTTCAGCCAGCTTGTCGAAAACCGATGTGACGTTTCGTGATAGCGCCGATTGCATCAGTTGAATCAAGCTATTGGGATCGATGTCGGACAAATCGGTCCAGAAGTAGCTAGCTCCACCCACCAAATCAAACACGTCGCTCGAAGCTGGGAGCGAAGGCGTCTTCAACTGCAATTGCTGATGAAGGTCTTTGAATTGGTTGTCCATCAGGCCTGATGTTCCCGACCCTTGCCAGTGCAGCAGCAAAGCCGCCAAGCGAATCTTCAGGGAATCATCCCCTGCGGCAGAACGAGGTGATTTGCCAGCGAGGCATTCTTGTGGGAAATCCAGAAAGGCATCCAGCACCAATTGCCGCGTTGCATCGTTAAGAGCATCGCGTCGCTCTGGATCGATTTGCTTGCGAATCATAATGGAAGCGGTCACTTGCGTCAGATACGACGAAGGGAGCTTTTCCAGTAGCTCGCGGTTTAAGGAATTGATTCCAAGATCTTTCTTGATTCCTTCCAGCATCAGCCGACGCGAACCGGTGGGCGGCTCTAGCGAAATCAAACGAGCTGGCTTATCCGTTTGTTTTCCGTAGTAGGCGAACCAACTTCCGCTACGCGATGCTTCCAATTCAGGAAACTGTTCACGCAACGCGGGTTCGACACAGACGAATGCCAACTTCGGCGGAACTTCTTCAATCAAGATTGCATTCAGAAGGTTCTTGAGCTGATCCACGGCAATCGGAATCAAGTTCTTGCTCTCGGTAAGCTTCTGTTCGAATTCCGAATCTTCGATCACATATTGGCAAAGCTCTTCGTTGACCGCGACGCCAGTCGATTTCGGGGCCAGTTCGTAAGCGAGAGCTTGGTAATAGATCCGTTGTGGCTCGGGTAGCGTTGCAATTTCAGCGATCTTGCGAGCGGTAATGCCAGCCGACTCCATATCGCTCAGCATCAACTGGCAATATAGCAATGTTTGAAGCACGGGAGCCTGAAGACCAAACTCACGCTGCATCGATTCCAGTTTTGTCTTGGCGGAAGAAATGCGATACGCACCGACGAGCGCGTTAGCTTCCGACAATCGTTCTGCGAAAGGTGAATTGCTGGCGTCGATGGTCGATGGCAACGATTCGCGAGCGAGCGTATTGGTGTTCCCCTGGGAGATCAAAGAGTCGTACGCGCGGGCGGCAACCTCTTCCATGCCACCGCCGATGTCCATCAGCATCTCGCAGTGCAGAAGCGCTGGAAGAATCATGCCGCGTTGGCCCATGGCCTCCATCAAATTCAGAGCAACCGTGGCGGTCATCGGAGGCAAGACTTCGGTGGCCGCTGCAATGGCTTCCAACAAAAGCGAGGCACCTTCTTCGGTGTTGCCGCGAACGATTGCCACCAACGAGCGATAAAGTTTGGCCAGGGCGTTGTCGGGTTGAAGGCGAATGAACTTGGCCGAGGTTTCTTCCAGCGAATCGAGCTCGCTCAGTTGCAGCAGCAGCTCGCACTTCATTGCTAGCAACCAAGGCTCCGAAGGCATGGTCTTGAGATTGGCGTTGATCCGATCAAGAGCTGCAACGTTCTGCTCGCCTTCGATCATCCTGTGGATCACTTGCATTTCCGGGAAATGCTCTTTGTACTCGCTGTACTTGATTTTCTTTCCGTTGCCGCTTGGGCAGTAACTGTATTGGTCCAGACTCATTTGGCAGCCGATTCGAATAGTTGCTTGGGGAAACGAGGCGTGTCTCGGTCCAACAGTTTAACAAGGTTTTTCAAAACTGCCCATGCGTTCCCGACTTGATATTCGGCTATATTAAGGCATCCTTTTGGTGGCTTTTGTTTTCTTCACGGAACAGTTCGATGCGAATAAGAATCTTTCAGTTGCCCGTTGTTGTGACCCTGGTGGGTTTGTTTTTGTCTATTTCCAATCCCGTTCCGGCCTCGGCTCAAGAGAAAAAGCAAGCCAGCGACCGAGCGACTACGAAAAAACAGAAGGAGAAGGTCTCGTTTCTTCGTATCAAAAAAGATGCGAAAGGGGAGCCTGAATCGCTCGAAGTGGCTATCGCCCGTTACGAATTTAAGGACGGACCCAATCAAGGTGCCTACGTGGATCTGATTGGAGCAGTGCACGTGGGTAGCAAGGAATACTACAAAGAATTGAATCAACGCTTTAAAATCTACGACTCGATGCTATACGAGCTGGTGGCTGATTCGTCTGCGAACAAGCCTCTTCCTGGCGCCGAGCGGGGTGGTTTCAATCCCCTGGGGGCCATGCAAACAGGCATGAAAGACGTTTTGAAGTTAAGCTTTCAACTGGATGAGGTGGATTACACCCCTTCGAATTTTGTCCATGCCGACATGAGCCCAGAAGATTTTCAAGAAGATATGAAAGCCCGTGGCGATGGATTCGTTGCCATGTTTGCTCGAGCCATGGGGGCCGGCCTTGCCGTTCAAAACAGCAAGAAAGGTTCGACCCAACAAGCGGAAATGATGGCTGCTGTTCTTGCCAAAGACACAATCGCTCTGCGACGCGTCATGGCGGACCAATTTGAATCGATGGATAGCCAAATGGCTGGCCTCGCCGACAAAAATGGAAAGAGCACTCTGCTTACCGAACGCAATACGAAAGCCTTCCAAGTCATGGAGAAGGAACTAGCGAACGGCAAAAAGCGGCTGGCGATTTTCTACGGTGCCGGCCACTTGCTGGACATGCATCAACGGATTATTCGCGATTACCAAGCAACACCAACCACCTTCGAGTGGCTAGAAGCATGGCCTCTCAAATAGCCCAGGAGTGGACAAGGCAACAAGTCCCACACATCAAACAATCTCCCACATTCCCCCCTTACAGCTTAATCCCAATACCGTTCCATGAAGCATTCAGCTGCTGTGACTTCGTTTAACCGTCAGCCGTAGGCGTACGTGAATGGCCGCAAGTACGCCTTCGGCTGACTGTTAAACGATTGATTGAACTGTATTGAGCTTACTCCTTACACCTCATTGCTTAACCCTTACCCCTTACTCTCCCATGCGAACCAAATCGAATTGTATTGCTGCGTATGCCTTCTTTCTCTTTCCAATCTTGGGATTTGCCTTGAATACTCATGCACAAGAAGCAGTCCGGACCCTTGGCAAAGTGGAACGGATGGACAAAAAGCTTGACGAACTTTTAGCGCCCGACGCCCAGCTCGAAATCCTGGCGGAAGGCTTTACTTGGACGGAAGGTCCTGTTTGGATGGGAGATGCCAAGAATGGTCATCTTTTGTTTTCCGACATCCCCCGGAACAGCATCTTCAAGTGGACAGCCAAGGACGGCATCCAGTTGTTCATGAATCCATCCGGCTATACAGGTGTTTCCTATTATGGCTTGGAACCAGGCAGCAATGGTTTGCTGAAGGATCTCGATGGCAATCTCGTGATGTGCGAACATGGCGATCGTCGCATCAGCGTTCTGACACCACAAGGTGGAAAGCGAACTCTTGCCGATAACTATCAAGGCAAGCGATTGAATAGCCCGAACGACGGGGCTTTGAAGTCCAATGGCGACATCTACTTCACCGACCCACCATACGGACTTCCTGCGCGCGAAAAGGATCCTCGACGTGAACTCGATCATTTCGGCGTTTACCGTTTAAGCAAAAAAGATGGTTCAGTAACATTGCTAACCACCGAACTGCAACGTCCAAATGGACTGGGGTTCTCCCCTGACGAAAAGACGCTTTACGTCGCACAAAGCGATCCTAAGAACGCTATCTGGATGAGCTTTGACGTGCAGGCTGACGGAACGCTCAGCAAAGGGAAATTGTTCTACGATGCGACGTCCGAAGTCGGCAAGAAGCCTGGCTTACCGGATGGCCTGTCGGTCGATTCACAAGGGAACATCTGGGCGAGTGGTCCAGGAGGTATCTGGATTTTTTCCAAGGAAGCCAAACTGCTTGGGTTCATCAACACAGGCGAACGGACCAGCAATTGCGCATTCGGTGAAGACGGCACCACTCTATTCGTGACGGTAGATAGCTACCTTTGCCGCATCAAGCTCAAGGTCAAGGGAACGCCTTAGGCTGAAAAGACGAGAGCTTGCAGTGTATCCATCTTTGTACCAAGTCAATATACGAGTCGTTCTCAGCGAACTCAGCCGAAAACTTGGTCGAACCGCAACGCTGGACGATGTCCCCGACTCCTTGATTGAAACTTGGGCCGATCAGGGATTCGATTTTGTTTGGTTGCTAAGCGTTTGGCAAACTGGCCCCGAAGCACGCTCCATCTCGCGATCTCACGTCGAACTTCAACGCGAGTTCCATCGGACTCTTCCAGACCTTACCATCGACGATGTGGAGGGGTCCGGCTTTGCGATCCAAGCCTACCAAGTTCACCACAGCATGGGCGGAAACGAAGCCTTGATTCGCTTCCGAAAACGCATGCAATCGCATGGGCTGAAGCTTGTTCTCGACTATGTCCCGAATCATATCGCTCCCGATCACCGTTGGGTGAATCAACATCCGGACTTCATCGTACAAGGTACCAAAGAGGACGTTGAGAAATCGCCCCACAACTATCGCAAGATTGCGACAGCAACAGGCGATCGCATTTTTGCTCATGGCCGTGATCCGTATTTCGCAGGATGGACCGATACGCTACAACTGAATTACGGAAATCCGGCCTTGCAATCGGCCATGCTAAACGAACTATTGAGCATTGCAGAACTCTGCGATGGCGTTCGCTGCGACATGGCCATGCTTTTGCTTCCCGATGTCTTCAAACAAACTTGGGGAATTGATGCTGAATCTTTCTGGCCAGCATCCATCCGGGCCGTCAAAGAAACCCATCGCGATTTTGTTTTCATGGCAGAAGTCTACTGGGACCGCGAGTGGGAGCTGATCCAGCAAGGATTCGACTTCTGTTATGATAAAAAACTGTACGACCGACTCCGAGGAACCGACGCCCAAAGCATTTTGGCTCACTTGAGGGCGGACGCGGCTTTTCAAAATCGCCTTGTTCGATTCCTCGAAAATCATGACGAGCCTCGAGCCGCAACCACTTTCCCGATCGATAAGCACGCAGCGGCCGCAACGATAGCCTATCTAGTGCCTGGCCTGAGGTTCTTTCATCAAGGACAATTGGAAGGTCGCAAGAAGAAAATCTCGCCGCACCTGGTTCGAATGCCGATCGAACCAACGGACGAGGCGGTTCACAAGCTGTATCAATTCTTGCTCAAGTTGCTTAGCTCCACTGTCGTTCGAAACGGCACTTGGAACTTGGTCAACACTTGGGAAGCATGGCCTGGGAATGCGTCGTTCGCGAACATGATTGCATTCCAATGGCGACAATCCGATGGCTCGCGGTTGCTGGTCGTGGTGAATTTTGCGAACCATGCAAGCCAAGCTCGACTTGGCTTGTCCGTCGATCGATTACCCTCCTCGTTTCCGCTGAAGGATCTCATGAGCGACGTTGTGTTCGCGCGCGAAGCAAGACAAATCGCGCACGAAGGGCTTTACGTCGACCTGAAGCCTTGGGGCGTCCATCTATTTCAATTCGGGTAGCTTAGCCTTTGGGTAGCTCCGCTGAGTAACTCCGCTGGGCACGCCCGCGATTCAGCCATTCGCAGACGCTTGAGCTGCGGTGAGCGTGTTTCTGAGCAGCATCGCGATGGTCAGTGGGCCAATACCTCCTGGCACAGGAGTAATCGCGCTCGCTACTTGGCTGACTTGATCAAAATCCACATCGCCGACAATTCCATCGTTGAGTCGATTGATCCCAACGTCGATCACCACGGCTCCAGGACGAACCATATCGGCGGTGACAAAGTTAGCCTTGCCAATCGCCACGATCAAAATGTCGGCGCGACGTGTGATGGAGCTCAGATCTTTCGATTGACTATGACAGCAAGTGACGGTGGCATTTGCATTGGAAGCTCCTAATGGACCGGTTCTTTGCAGAAACATGGAAACCAAGGGCTTACCGACAATATCGCTGCGCCCAACCACCACGACCTCCTTACCCGCCGTTTCAATACCGCATCGGCCAAGCAACTGAGCCACCCCGTGAGGAGTGCATGGCAAGTATCTTGGCCTACCCTGTGAAATAAGCCCTACGTTTTCCGGCGCAAACGCGTCCACGTCCTTGGTAGGATGCACCGCATCTAGAATTTCGCGTTCATGGATCTGCGACGGAAGAGGCAACTGAACCAAGATTCCATGAATTTTCTGGTCATCGTTCAATTGACGAAGCAAAGCAAGAAGCTCGGAGGTGGTGGTGCTTGCTGGCATTCGGAACAAGCGACTTTGGATCCCGGCTTTTTCGCAAGCAATTTCCTTATTCCGTACGTAAACTTGGCTGGCAGGATCGTCACCCACTAAAATCGCAGCCAAACAGGGCACGATGCCACGGTCGCGAATCAGTGTTTCTACTTCCAAGGCAATTTCCTGCCGGATCTGATGTGCGATGGCTTTTCCATCCAAGAGGCGAGCAGGCGTTGGCTTTTTTGTGGATTCAGTCATGCAAATTACAGTATTCTTAAAATGACGTCGATTTGTTTCGGGATATCCCCGGAAGGTTCGTTTGTTATATTGTTACCTTAGGTGGTTCGTCGAGCCATCTTGGCGATTGTTCGATAGATGTCGCCTGCACCTGATCATTCCAGCCAAAGACCTCCGACTTTTATGTCCGACAACGAAAACACCACCGAAGAAAAATTGAGCCCTGTCGAAGGGATGAAGACCGCCAGCCGGTACCTTCGCGGAACCATCGGCGCCGAACTGGCTCAAGACACCACGCATTTCGGCAAAGAAGATATTCAGCTGCTCAAGTTTCACGGCACCTACCAACAGGACGACCGCGAAGCACGAGGTGGCTCGACCGAAAGTGGCAAATCGGAAAAGGCCTACAGCTTCATGGTTCGTTGCCGCATACCAGCCGGAATCATGACCAGCGAGCAACTGCTGGCACATCTCGATATCTGCGACGAAATTGGCAACTCGACTCTGAAAGTCACAACCCGCCAGTCTTTGCAATTGCACGGCATCTTGAAGTCGGATCTGCGTCAGTGCATCAAACGCATCAACGATACCCTGCTCAGCACCCTATCGGCCTGCGGTGACGTCAACCGCAACGTCATGGCTTGCCCCGCCCCCTATAACGATAACATCCGCCCCGTGCTTCAGAAGCTAGCGTACGACTTGGCCATGCACTTGGCTCCAAGCACGAAAGCCTATTACGAGCTGTGGCTAAAGGATCCCGATACCCAGGAAGAAACTCTGGAAGGGGGAAGCGACGAAGTTTACGAACCCATTTACGGTAAGACGTACCTGCCTCGAAAATTCAAGACAGCCATCGCCTTGCCCGATGACAATTGCACCGATGTGTACACCAACTGCTTGGGATTCATCGCGGTGATTCGCGACGGCCAAGTCATTGGGTATAACGTCGTGGTTGGCGGCGGACTTGGGGTGACCCCCAGCGCCAAAAAGACCTTCCCACGACTTGCAACTCGAATGGCATTCGTGACTACCGAACAAGCCGTAGCCGTGGCCGAAGCAATTGTCAAAGTCCAACGCGACTTCGGCTATCGCGCGGATCGCAAACGAGCCCGCTTGAAGTACCTGATCCACGACATGGGTATCGAATGGTTCCGCGGTAAAGTAGAAGAGTATTACGGATCCAAGCTTGCTGACTGCACCGAAGACGACGTTCGTGAACACGACGATCATATGGGCTGGGACGAACAAGGGGATGGACGTTGGTTCTACGGCTTCAACGTCGAAAACGGCCGGCTCTACGATGACGAAGACCGAGCGTGGAAGGCTGCTCTTCGTGACATTTGCACTCAGTTGAAGCCCGAGATTCGGCTCACCGCCCATCAAAGTATCCTGTTTTGCAATATCGAAGAAAAAGACAAAGCCAAGCTTGAGAGTCTTATCAAGAAGCGAGGGCTGCCGCTAACGGAAGAAATTTCGAACGTCCGACGATGGTCCATCGCATGCGTTGCACTTCCAACCTGCGGATTGGCCATCACGGAAAGCGAACGTGCACTGCCAGGTCTCATCGACGATATGGAAAAAGTGCTGGTCGAAATGGGGCTCGAGAAAGAACTGTTTACCGTTCGAATGACCGGTTGCCCGAACGGCTGTGCGCGACCCTACAACGCCGACATTGGCTTGGTGGGGAAAGCCAAAGGCAAGTACACAGTCTTTGTTGGTGGAACACGTCTCGGAACGCGATTGGCATTCATCTACAAAGATCTTGTTCCTTTCGAGAGCATCGTCTCCACGTTGAAGCCTGTTTTCGTTGCCTTCAAAGCGGAACGCTTGCCAAACGAAACCTTCGGCGACTTCTGCACACGCGCAGGGAACGAGCAACTTCTGAAATGGCACGACGAAGCTGGTACGCCAGCTTAGACTTTCTGAAGTTGCGATATTCTGCCTTTCACAACCCGACGCGTCACGGCTCGTTGCTTTAGTGAAGTCGTTATTAGGTAAGGGCGGTACGACGGACTTCCAAGTCCGTCCATGGGGAATTCGACGGACTAGGAAGTCCGTCGTACCATGAAAGCAACATGCCCGTCAGCGAGGGTTAGCATGTTGGGAATTTTCTGATTGTTTTCATGTTTTAAGGTGGGCGGAAGACGTTCCATGCAAAGAGCGGTAGAATTGCAGGTTCGCAGCTAGCGTTTGCGTCTCCCTTCCTCTCCATTCTGAAGATTCATCCGACAATGGCATACGAAGCTAACTGGCTTGCAATTTTCGTTTTTTCCGTTCTTGTCGGAGCAACTCTGGCGTTCAGCTTCTATCTCGGATCCAAAGCCAAATCGAGTCAGGGTTACTTTGCAGCTGGAGGTTCGATCCACTGGTTTGTTAATGGAATAGCATTCGCCGGGGACTATCTATCAGCAGCCTCGTTCCTTGGCATCTGCGGAATGATCGCCTTTTATGGCTTCGATGGCTTTTTGTATTCGATCGGTTATCTCGCTGGCTGGATCGTAGCCCTTTTGGTGATCGCAGAACCGCTGAAACGACTCGGAAAATATACGTTCGCAGACGCCCTGGACAGCAAGTTTCAATCGCGAGGCATTCAAGCAGCCGCAGGTGTTAGCACCCTGGTCGTAAGTTTGTTCTACCTGATTCCGCAGATGGTGGGCGCGGGGGTCCTGGTCAAACCTTTGCTGGGTTTGGAATACTGGCATGGAGTTGTAATGGTCGGGGCCGTAGTGGTTTGCATCGTCGTAACCGCAGGCATGGTCAGCACCACCTATGTCCAATTCTTAAAAGGAGGGCTATTGGTGGTTTTCTCCTTGGTGCTTACCGTCCTTATTCTGAATCGAGGCCTCGAAGTCAGCCCTCCGTCGGCACTTGGTAAAACGCAAGTCATCGAGATTCAAGATGGCAAGCGTTATGTCGATGGCACCCCGATCGGATTCGGCCCAGGCGAGAAAAACGTAGAACCTGTCGGCAGGATCGTTGAATTACCGGGTGGTATCACCAAAACTGGGCCTCTGAATCCTATTGCATTCCTCAGTACCATCGCCAATTCCAAAATCGAGATCAGCTCGAACAAAAAAGGGGAACAAGGCAAACAAACGATCACGACGAAGTCCGTCAGTGGGCAAGAGATGTTGTCGCCAGGCAACTTGCCCACCTTCAAAGGGATCAGGTCCGAAAGCTGGATCGCGAAGTTGGACTTCATCTCGTTGATGGTGGCACTGTTTGCCGGTACTGCGTCACTGCCTCATATTTTGATTCGGTACTACACCGTAAAGGATCAAGCGTCGGCCCGCAAAAGCACGATTGTGGGAATCGCATCCATCGGGTTTTTCTACTTGCTGACTTTGTATATCGGCTTAGGGGCCATGGTCAGTGGCACTTTAGACCCAACCGACACGAACATGGCAGCTCCCTTGCTCGCCAAGAGCTTTAGCAACCTTCTCTTTGCCGCCGTTTCCGCGATCGCTTTTACCACGGTGCTGGGTACAGTAAGTGGTTTGATCATTGCTGCTGGGGGAAGCGTTGCACACGACATTGTGGGGGGCTTCTTTAATATCAAGCTGTCAGACCACCAAACGGTTCGCGTCGCAAAAATTGCTTCGGTAGGAATCGGCGGCTTGGCGATTGTGCTGGGACTTGCCTTCGAAGGCATGAACGTAACGTTCTTAGTAGGCTGGGCTTTTGCGATTGCAGCATCCGCAAACTTACCGGCGCTGTTGATGCTGCTGTTTTGGAAAGGGACCACTCGGCAAGGAATCATCGCGGGAGTGCTCGTCGGCTTGATCAGTTCTTTGTCATGGGTCATCGTTTCGCCCGACATGTTTCAGTACATGTACCGAGCCAAGATCGAATCGGCCTGGGTCCCATTGAGCCAGCCAGGAATTGTGACTATTCCACTCAGCTTCCTAGCGATCGTGGTTGTATCGTTGCTATCCCCAACCAACCGTTTGCCAGAAGCAGCTTCTTAGTTGCTTTTCATGGCGTGCAAACGATGCAGAATCACCGACGCCATGTCCACTTGAAGCGCCGCCGAAGTAGCCTTCCAGCCAGGCACCGCATTCACCTCAAGTAAGACATCGCGTCCATCGCGAGTTGGCAGAATATCAACCCCGACCATCCAACCCTGGACAGCTCGACTTGCCCGAAAAGCGATATCGATCTGCTCGAACGAGGGTTCATGAGGGATCGCATTTCCACCTCGCGATACATTCGAACGCCAATCCCCATGATTCTCGCGGCGCACGCAGAACAACTCTTCGCCAACCACAAGCAAACGCAAGTCGTAGCCTGTGCTCTCCAGGAATTCCTGGATGTAGATGACGGATTGAAGTTGCTCGAGCGTACTGAACACACGCCACGCGATGTCGACATCCGTAATTCGGACAATGCCGCGTCCCTCCCCGCCGAAGATAGGCTTTACAATAATGTCTCGTCCCAGAGCCTCAAACGCTTGAAGGGCATCGGTTCTTGTCTGGCAACAGATCGTCCTCGGTGTCAGCAAACCCGCCCGGCGAGCGACATCCAAGGTCAGCCATTTATCAATTGCAATCTCAAGACAACGAGGTGGGTTTAGCACCGGGACTCCGGATTGATGGGCTGAGTGCAAAGCGTTCATTCGAAACACGATTTGCTCAAGAGAACCAAGCGGCATGGTGCGAACCAAGACCGCATCGTAGTCCATAAGATCAACAGGAATGTCGGGGGCCGACGAGGAAGTTTCCACATCAACTTGACCAGGAATGACCGACTGAACCGTTGCGGGATTCTTGCTTTGCGACCAGACACTCAACTTGGCGAACGACAGCGGCTGAACCGTCGTAGCAAGCGACGGTGGCATGTGGTGAGCGGCTCGCATCAGATCACGCATGTACCAACCGGTTGGTGATCCAAGCACCCCCACTTGAAAGGATGCATCGCTTTCAGGTCGTCGCGCTCTTGGTTCACTCATGAGCGACGAGTTCGCCGAAGGATTCTTTCAAGATATCGGGGCGAAGTCCGCCGAATCGAAAGGAGCGTCCTGTTTTCAAATTGATCAAGGTAATCATGGCAGGGCTAAACAGACCTGGATCGACCTTGTAAAAGTCGTACTCGTATTGCTTGAAGGTCTTGGCAAAGGGTAGACCGAAATCCTTCGACGTCAGGCTGGGGATCTTGGGTCCAATTTCTTGAAGAACACTGTCATCCGTATGCACCCACAAGGTTACGTGTCCTCCGTACAAGATAGCATCGTTGGTACGGCCGATCCCCTGGACGAAGTCCGGTGCTGGTGGCGGAAGAGGTGCAGCACCATATCCAGAAACAACATTCTTCAGGTCAAACCCAAGTTCGAATAGTTTGTGCATGGATGTTTCCACGGATCGTGCGACCACTTGGACAGTACCAGCGATTGATCGCGTTGGAGCGACGCACAAAACAACATTTTGCACCGAAGTGTTGCATTCGGCGGCAACATATTCGCAAACGGTCTCGTCAGGTAAAACGTCGCACTCAAGAACTCCAACGGTGTGGAGGCTCGTGTCGACAAGACTGAGGTGCTGAAGAACATGTTCTTTGCCACGTTTGATTCGCATGGGTCCCGAGCCCATGGCAAAAAACTTGTCGTTGGTAACGGGCCATCCGGCGTATTGGGAAGCCATACAAGCGTGAACGGGGTCATCGGTGGCAACCTGGATCAGCGGCCAAGGACCGATCGAGTAGTCGGCGGGGTGTGGAGTGATTTTCACCCGGTCGGACATGCAAATTCGGGCAAGATTCTGACCGGCCAGGACACCACCCAGGGCGTGAACACCGAAGTCCAAGACGGTCGCTCCGTTTTGATAGCGATGAACGCCGATTCGCCAAGCGTCCGCGTGCCCGATTGCGGACTTGCAGATGCCAAATGCTTGGTCATTAAGGAGCAGATTGGGCGAAGGGGGGGATACGTTTTTGGAGGATTCGGACATGAAATGGGAACGTTTCAGGCGAAAAACATGGAATTTGAGATAGGCGGCAGTAGGCGTAGTATAGGCATGGCATACGTTTTCGTGGAGATCTAGGCTTTGTTTCAAAAGTGACGCAAAGCATCTGTGGTGGGAGATTGTTGGATAGCGGCGCCTGGATAAAACGGGAACGGCAATTGACGAACGGTCGTTCTGGTTATAAAAATAGCGTCATAAGCGTCCGTGGCGCAATTGGATAGCGCATCGGTCTTCGGAACCGAGGGTTGAAGGTTCAAATCCTTCCGGGCGTACTCGTCTCATCCTGCGAACTTTAGGCTACCCGCCAGTTCGCAGAATGAGACGTTTTCTGTTAAGGCGACTTGATCGCTGAAATCCCCAATGTTTTGGGCGTTTTTGATTTTTCGGTCCCAGCTTGCCGCGCTCTCTCTTTTCTTACCGCGGGTTTATTTTCCGGTTGTTGCTTCCGTCAAAACGGTATTTTCTCCCGCGAACTATCGCGCTCTCTAGTTGATAAGTGGTTGCTTGTTAGAACGCCGTTTGCTTCCGACCCACCGAACCCGACCTCAAACTATCTGACCGGTGGGTTAACAGCTTATGGAGTGCAATAACGGTCGTCGTTGGACTTGTTCGCCTTCGAGCTATCAAGCTGCACGCCAATTTTCGTGCTTTCGCCACCGAGTTACGCCGCATTATGATCCGGAAGAATGAGCCGAGACCGCGGTTATCGTCTATAATTCGACATACGGATCGGATCTGGGATTTCTTAGGAAGACGCCAAATGTCAACAGTACCCAAGCATTACATTACGCCTGAAGAATATCTGCACCGCGAGGGAAAGGCCGAGTTTCGGTCTGAGTACTTTCGTGGCGAAATGTTCGCCATGGCGGGCGCGTCAGCCAATCACAACTTGATTGTCGGAAATTGCATTCAAACACTTGGCCAGCAGCTCAAGAAAAAGCCCTGCCGAGTCTATCCGAGCGACTTGAAGCTTCGGATTGAATCGACGGGCTTGTACACTTACCCGGATCTGTCTGTTGTGTGCGGCGAACCTCAGCTTGAATCCGATAGTGGCGAAGTTCTGCTGAACCCTGTGGTACTCGTCGAAGTCCTCTCGGATTCCACCGAGGCATACGATCGAGGGAAAAAGTTCGAACATTACCGAACCATTCCTAGCTTAAAGCATTATGTCTTGATTGCCCAAGATCGACACTCGATCGATTGCTTTACGCGATCCGCCGACGGCAGTTGGAATTTGACGAGCTGCCAAGGACTCGACGGAAAGATCATGCTGGACGCGATAGATAGCGAACTGGTCGGAGCCGAAGTCTATGACAAGGTAGTCTTTGCAAGTTAGAAAAGCCAAAGCTTTACCGGTACGGGTAATCACGCTTGCAGCCCGTGTTCGGCGTGTCCAAGTGCTACACAACGGATTGTGTGGAGGCACAGTCGTCTTCATCTGTTTCCACATCTGCCGTTGCTTGCTCCAGTCGAGCGTTTTGGCGATGGGGCGGATGTCGGCTTCTTTGATTGCGTCACGGCCTTGGGTGGTTCTGGGCAGGAAGAGGATTTCTTCCTGAATGTCGGGGGCGAGGTTGTCGATTCATGCGCAGCGCGTTGACTGTAGCGATACCAATATCGGTCAGTCCGACGATCACGGTACTGTTCACCGACCAATCAAAGTGATCAAGCCAGCTATCGAACTGAGGGTGGAATAATCGCGCTTCGGCTCCCTCATCCGTGAGGTCATTGATTCGATTGGCCTTGTGTCGATTGCAAGTAGGACAAGCAAGGCAGAGGTTTTCGAATTCTGTTTGGCCGCCAAGCGACAACGGATAAATGTGTTCTACTTCAAAGGTGACAACCGTAAGCGCTTCACTTGATTGGCAATAGGCACACCGCTGCAAGAAGTGGGATCGAATTCGTCGCCTGAGCTCGACAGGAATGTAGACGCTCAAAACAATTCCTAATTCTCTATCCGATGCAGCGTTGCAGCCGCACGAGCTTTCACAAGATTAAGTTCGTCAACTTGCGTCAACAGAAGGTCGAGTTCCTTCGATTCTTCGGCAGAGAGCTTCCCTTCGACATTCTTTGTAAGAAGATCGTCCAACCGTGCTTGGTTCTTGGGTGCCAGTGCCATGCTGGCTAAAGCCGTCAATCCCTCGGCGGTAATCATTAGGCTTACTTCATTTGGCATTTGTCGTATTTCCTTTTGCGATCTTTTTGCCTAAGTATACAAATTAAGGGCGAGTGATTCCACACGAAAATAGTGGGCTGTCGGGCTTCCCCCCGACCGATGAAAAACTCCTGTTAGCCAACTAGCTTAAAAAAGGCAGGGTTTTCTTCAAACCCTTCCACATTTGCCGTTGCTTGCTCCAGTCGAGCGTCTTGGCAATCGGACGGATGTCGGCTTCTTTGATCGGATCGCGACCGATCAAACGTTTGTCGTTAGCAAACAAGTAAGTTTAATTCGCTTTACGATGTGCCTGGATTTCGTAGAATTGCGATGAGCTTTGTATCTGAGGCAACCTCCACCCCGACTGCTTTGCAATGGTCGAGGACCTCCGTTGCACCGATGTCTTTGTCGATGCTGCACAGGTAATTTGCTTTAGCGCGGACCGCTGTCTCAATCACCGGATCGTCGTTTTTATCTCGCGTAACTCGAACCGATTTCGATGCGTCAACGTCGACGACTAAAGCGACCTGCTGAATAGATCGGACGAAGTCTTCGATTTCAGTGTCGGAAAGGCCGTGTATTTTCCTGACCCGTGGGTATCGGAGCACCCGGTCTAATTCCGCCAACATGAAGTTGGATGTGCACAGCAAATTTCCATCTGAGATCGTGCGGCGCAACAGTTCAGATGCTAGCCCAGAAGGTGACGCAACAGCACGAACGATGATGTTCGTGTCGAGTACGATCTTTGCCATTACTCGTCAGTGCTCTGAATAGCTTCGGCGATAGCCGCTTCAATCTCGGCAGGAGCAAAGTCTTGCTGCTCGGCATTTTCATTCGCTTTGGTGAGTAGCTCTTCAATCCGACTTCGAGCTACAGATTTAACAGCGTCGTTCGGTTCTATTCCCGGACGATAAGCGAGTACAAAGATCCGTTGGTCAGAAGCTAGATCTCCTCCAACCAACTCTTCAATAGCGTGACGTTGATTGGGAGTAATGTCGCTAACGGTTCGGTCAACGGACGTTTGAATGGATTGGGTCATGGTTTTCGCTCCTAGGTCCCATTATAGCATCTATCGGCATGACAGTCACGTCAAAGACTGGAAGAAGCGGCTAAGGCCACACTTGCCAGCGCCACGGCATACAATCAACTGCCAACTGTTGCCGAAGACTACGAAGGGTTCGTTTTTCCCTGCAAGCCAATCGTACTTTAACGCAGCCTACTCCACATCTGTCGTTGCTTGGTCCAGTCGAGCGTTTTGGCGATGGGGCGGATGTCGGCTTCTTTGATCGGATCGCGGCCTTTGGTGGTCCTGGGCAAGAATAGGATCTCTTCTTGAATGTCAGGGGCTAGATTGTCTAGCCACATGATTTGCGTCATGCGCGTTGTAGAGATCTGGCCGAAGTGGGCAAGTTCGGATTGGTTGATGATCGCTCCAGATTGAACCAGCCTGAAACAATGATTGGCTAGGGCGGGAAACCTCGAAGGAACCTCGAAGGGACACGAACCTCGAAGGGACACAGCATTGGGCGAACCTCGAAGCAACCTCGAAGGGACACAGCATTTGTTGGGGTGGGTAGTTGCAATCTGAATTTGGATTCCTTATTCTGAATCGATAATTCTTGTTTCGGTTCTTTCGACGGAGTGAATCATCATGAGATTGGCGCGGGCGGAAATTTTTGATCCCTCGGAGATTGTCGCGGTCCATGCCATGGCCAGGACGAACCGACGGTGCTTCCTGCTTGGACAGGACCCCCTCTCCGGAAAAAACTTCGATCACCGAAAACGTTGGATCGAAGACAAGCTGCAACTCCTTGCAGCCTGCCACGGCATAGATTTGCTAGCCTTTACTTGCCTATCTAATCACATTCACTTGGTTCTGCGGTCCAGGCCCGACGTTGTCCAAACCTGGGACGATACCGAAGTCGCTCGGCGGTGGTGGACGCTCTGCCCAAAACGAAAAGTCCAGCGAGACGTGGATGGGCAAAAGCTGTGGTTTCCCGCCGAACCCAACGAATTCGACCTTAATGCGATTCGAAATGATCCTGTGAAATTGGCTGATATTCGCAGGCGATTGAGCGATATATCTTGGTGGATGCGATTGCTGTGTCAATATATCGCAATGCGAGCTAATGGTGAAGAAGGTGAGGGACTTGGCAGGTTCTGGCAAAGCAGATTCAAAGCGGTTCGGATTCTGGACGAGGAAACTCTGTTGGCATGCGCGGCCTACGTCGATTTGAATCCGATTCGCGCTGCGTTGGCAGAGACGCTGGAAACCAGCGACTACACATCCGTTCAGCGGCGAATCGCATCTCTGGCTTCCGATGCGAAAGAGGATTCAGATACCCTAGCGGCTTCGGTAGATTCGCGTAGTAATCGCCCGCGAG
>Ga0247837_1001202_pt1 | contig 55328 bp, 43 predicted proteins | sample LaCtaG_2_FD_187115 | JGI IMG/M metagenome (GOLD analysis project Ga0247837, IMG submission 187115) | Freshwater microbial communities from meromictic Lake La Cruz, Castile-La Mancha, Spain - LaCruzMarch2015_14.5m | ecosystem: Environmental > Aquatic > Freshwater > Lake | place: Spain: Castile-La... | reverse complement strand
TCTCCCGCCTCAGCTTCAACCTCATTCGCGAGGTCTGCACTTATATGCACAGCTGCCTCTTTCCCTGCATCCACAACGACTCTTGCACACTTTACAACCTCTCTGTAGGACCAATGCGCACTGCAACCCTCTCACACAGCTTTGGAATAGGCACTGTATTCTGCTTCCACAAGACTGATTCCCTCTTATGCTTGGGCGGAGACCCACCCTCAGCTGAAGTGTTTGACCTGCCTATGTCCACACTGGAGCTAGCAGCACAGCCTGAGATGGAAAGAGTGAGAGCTTGGCCAGGAGTAGTGCTTTGGAGAAGTGTGGTGTATGTATTCGGAGGCAATCTCTCTCCTCCTCTCTGTGAAGTGGAGAAGTACGGAGTGGCAGACAAGCAGTGGAGTGCTGTGGGGCCGATGAAGCAGGGCAGAGTGGCCTTCATGCCTGTGGTTTACCAGGACCGAATCCTGCTGATTTCAGCCAGTCCTGGCAATACCCCGGTGGAAAGCTTCTTCCCTATTACAGAGACGTACCAAACACTTGAAATAGCAATTGAATGTCAGGGCTACGGCGCTCTTTCCTTCCTTCACCACAACGAAGTCCAAATTCTCCTCTACAAGGGCTCCTTCCTGCAATGGAACCCTGCCAATACCCACTACTCTCAGCGTGAAACCACACTGCCGAATGAGGAAATCGGCATAAGCGCTATAGCCCCTGTCTGGCTGAACGAAACGCTGTACTGGATGCAGTACTTAACTGGCGATTTGGTGCAATGGGAATGGAAGACAGGGCTCATTGCAACTCCTTACAGAGTAAAAGAGGACTAATTCTCCTAGTATATGGGCTTAATAGAGCCAACAATTAGAGTTAAATCTACTGCCTGAGCCATTCTTGGAGAGATGTCCCCTGGCAGAGTAGCCTCCATATTGGAGACTCGAATTGAAGACATTTCTACAGTTCCTATATGCATTTCTGATGCAAGTCGTTCCTACGGAGCTGCCTATACTCCTAGTTAACTAGTGCTTGCTCCCCTCCCAATACTCTTGCAGCGCTCAGAACTACCAAGTCAAGCAATCAGTGCAAAAGCTGCCTTCTATCCCATAAGCCGCTCTAATCTTCCCTCTATTCCAAGCGCACCCAATGCACAGGCCCAAGTACCCTCTGCAAAAAGGCACACAACTGCTTGATAGGAACTTGGAGTTGTGAGTAGCCTTGCTGACAGCGGAGGCTTGCAAGCAACACTCACTTCCTAGGGGAATTGCAAAGTGGAGCAGGTGGAAGACACAGAGGTCGCAGCAAGGCAGTTCTTAGCATAGTGGCACTTCGAAACTTCCCATTATTTCCAGGACTGCCATTTCTGCATGTACTAAATTTGAATGCAGGCGTTTAGACTCCTTTGTGCAGGGTATGTCTGAATTATATAGATGTAAAGAAATTCGGGCCATTCTATGTGAGCCGATTGGGCAAATAAGAAACGACTGCACATCAGATAAGCGTCAATTCCACTTTCTCTATTTACTCTGGACAAATTAAGAATCTGCATGAACACACAGGGTAATTGTGTATCAAATCATTAATTCGCTTTCATCTCAGTACCTATAAACAGCTATTACAAGCTGTAGTTCAGGGGGATTATGCCACTATTTCTGCTCATCTGATTTCTATTATTGACCTTTCGGTAAATCAGGCTAGCAAGCTCATCTAATTGGACAAATGTTGGTAATCTCACGATTTAGCAGTTTAACAATTCTATAAAAAGCAATAGTGGCGACATTATCCGATATCAGAAGCGAGTAACATGCTATAATCCCAGTGAACTCTGTCTATCTGGCAGGTCCTATGGACTCTAATAGAACAGGACTAGCCGTTACTCCTAAACAAAGGCGAGAGGCGTCGGACGCTTGGCCTGATAGGCGTCCTTCTTGACCTCTAGTCTGGACTGGATCTCCCTGCGCTTCCAATCTCCTTCCTGCATCTCCATATAAGTGCGGCTGAGGGAGAGCGTGTCCGCTCGCTCGTACAGCTGAGTAAAGCAGCGCTGTTCTCTACGTAGGAAGAGGAAGTTGATAGTCTTGATGCCGGTTTCGTAGCGAATGAGGTATTGGGAAGTGCGAGTTCGGGATTGGTCTGCAGGAGTGGCTTTCCACTGGAGGAAGTGAGACCTGAGCGTGAGTTGCCGGGCAGCCTTGAGAGCAGGGTAAGTGGCGAGACACAGACTCACCAGAGCAGCGGAGTTGAGCTGTTTCTGTCTGCTGATGGCAGTACAGAGCTGCTGCACTTCGATTCGGTGTCTGTACTCGCAGGTCGCCAGGAGTTGGTCGTTTTCGTCTATATTCTCCCTCCGCGGCTTCTTGGGTCTATACGAACTGGCGACACTGACAGGCGACTTTAAAGAGCCTTTGGCAGGGGTGCTGAAAAAACTCCCCACCTGCGCCTCCCCCGGCTCCAGCGCCTCCGTAGACAGGTTTACTCTCGTTATTGCGAAGCTGCGCTCTGTGAGTTCCTCTCCTGCACTCTTCCCGTCCATTTTGAATGCTAGCCTAGTACTGAGTTGAAGAGGATGCCTTCTGCCAGACTGACATCTCCGTGGGCCTGAGCCAAGGCTTGCAGGATGTCTGCTTCGCGGTAGCCGAGTCGGAGGAGACTCTGCATCTTTCCTTCGTCATCTGCTGGGAGCGAGTCGCCACCTGGACGACGAGATATTGACCGTTCGGATAGAAACGGAACCTCCACTTCGCCTGCACTCAGCAGAAGCCGGTTTTTATGCAAGTCAATACAGCACTGGTGTCTTTTCAGCATGTCCAGTCCGAAGAGCATGTCAATATCCATCCTTTCCAGCACAGTGAAACTGCAGTTGAAAAACCTCCCCCTGATTTCCAAGTTCGCTGCGTGAATTCTCCCTATTATCTTCCCACTCCCCACTCCCACCGCCGTCCCATGGTACCTCGTATCAATAAGTCTCCTGAGACCTAGCCTTTCCGCACAGGTTTGTGACAAAATGGTGTTCTGGGCGCCACTGTCCACAAAAGCCTGCAGCGCCACTTTGTTGACAGTGCAGTCAATGTAGAGCATAGAGACACTTGCGAATACTTCTGGAGTGAATTCGTTTGCGTACAGCAGGTTTTCGTCGATATTCTGCCGACGGATTTCCTCTTCAATGCGCTTTTGCTCCTCGACGTCAGAGGATCCAAAGCGCTGGAGAGAGGGACTGGGAGGGGCTTGTTGTCTGCGGAGAGACTTCATTTGTCTCAAAAGTTTGTCCAAACGGCCACTATCATTGGCCTCCAGCGCATCTCTAAACAGGGAACTATCAGCCGCCATCTGCTCAATGCGGTCCGCAGTGAGTCCATTGCGCTGAAAGAGCTGCTCCACTTGTGGAGCCAGCACGCGGAACAGCACTTCCAGCACGTCATTGTCTTGCACTCCGCAGGCCTGCAAAGTCTGGTCCTCCCGCAGGCGAACACCCTGGAACATGATCGTTTGCTTCTGGACAGGGACTGAAGTCACAGAGAACACCAAGCCTTTTAGCTCCTCGACGGTGGTGTCTGTCTCTACGTCGAGGAAGAGGACGTCGCTGTCTGGCTTGGCTACGCAGACTTTCATAGTGGCTTCTATTATTTGGCACTGGAAATGGAGACCTGTGGCTATTCCCTTCTGTGCTATCGACCGAAAGGCTTCATTTGACTAGGAGACTCGATTTTCGCAAAATTCAGTTAAGTTCCAGGGAGTCCTAATCTCTTAATGGACTTAAAAAGCCGCTTGCGACGGATTGAGGGGTTAGGAGGCTTCCAGGCCTCCTCCATGTCCCCACTCCGCTCCGGCCTGTCCTCCCAAGCCAGCCACACCTCTACTCCGCTCCGCACTGCCACTCCCCGAGACTTCAAGCCTCCAAACATCTCTTCAATCAAATCCAAGTCTCCAGCCCTCACCAACCGCTCTGAAGACACCTACCGTCCGCCTTCCCACTGGAGTAGACCCAGTGAATCCGAAACCTGGACCAAACTGCTGGCGGAAAAGGAACAGAGTTGCTCGAATTTGAGTCAGGCTTTGGAGGAAATGAGGGCGGAGGTATGTGAAAAGAACAGACAAATATCGGAATTGAGGTCTATTGTGGGGTCGTATGAGGGAAAGCTGAATGCGTACTTCGGGAAGGACTATGAAAAGCTGCTGGTGCAGAAGAGCATCCAGATCCAGCAGTTGGAAGAGGAAAATAAGCGATTTAAGGACAAGTTGGACCAAGAAACGCAGAAATTGGCGCATTTAGTGTCGGACGGAGACCGGAAATTGAGCGAAGTTAGACAACAAATCGTGACTTTAATCAAGAAAAACCAAGAATTAGAGACTCACAAGACCACCAGTCCTCTCTACGAAGTCCTGCAGAAGTTCCAACGGGAAAACAAGGCGCTTTCAGACAAACTGCAAACCCAGACCGCGCAAAGCTGCACAAAGCAGCAATACGACGCTTTGGAGCAGGACTTTCACATGATTGAAGACATGCAAAACCGAGTAATTGGGGAAAACGTGACCCTGAAAAGACAGTTAGAAGAGGCAAATGGCAGGGAAAAGACCCTTGCAAGGTCAATATCAGTGGCTGTGAGTTGGCTGGTGGACGCTCAAGCTGAGCTACAGCAGTTGCTAATAGTGGTCCAATCAGTGCGGGAGGGCAGTCAAATAGACCTCAGAATGCTGCTCAGTCCCGCAGGCGCCAAGCGGAGTGAAGTAGTGCCGGTGGAGCAGTTGGTGGCGGGGTCGAAGCAGCGTCTAGGCGAGTTGAAGACGCTTTTGTTGGAAGTGTACTCGGAGTACTGCACACAGGCCTGCACTGTGCACTAGTTTGTAACTCTGCTACATCTTTATCGAAGGTAATGGACGCATTTTCTGGTGTATGAAGAATGTGCTTTCCTCTGATAAAGGAGATATCTGCAATGCTCGGTCTTATAGAGCTTTGCATAGGCTAGAAGGACCTTGCGGGACTAGCAGACTTCAGTATCGACTAATGGTAGTGTGGACTGCAGTCTCTAGGTCTTGTCGAAATTAAGAGTTCTCAGCTTTCCGCCGATTTCAGTAATTGAAGAGGTTAGAAGCGAAAGACCTGTGGGGAGTAGCAAGCAAGGGGCGCCTGCTCGCCATGAATGGCTGCGGTAATGGACTCTGCGTTCAAGGACCGAAGACGGCAAATCAGTGAAGACTCAGAGGACGAATACCTGAACCTCTCCGACGGTACCGCCCACCCAGACGACTCCTACAAGAGCGACTCCAGTGCCAAGTCTCCTCAGGAAACAAAGGCTCCAGACCCTATTCGCAGGCCTGTCTACGCCCCCAGACGCTTCATTTCCCGCAGACCTCGTGGAGTCACTCGCAGTGTGAGAGGGAAGAGATACATCCGCAAGCAAGTGCTCAGTGCGGCTGCGGCTGATTTCAGTCCTGACGTGCAATTCAACCCAAGTGCTAATGACTTCGTAAGCACCACTCAGGTCCCACAGCCGCAGGGACTAGACGCCGCGGCTGAAGACTTCCAGCCTACCCAAGAATGGTGGTAGCGCAGGCGGAGTGCGGGAGGATCGAGTCGAGCGACAGGGTCGGCTAGTCTAATATGTCGCAGCAGTCCGCAGGAGAGAAGCAGCTAGATGCAGTGCTGGCAAGGATGGAGCAGGCAACGGGGTGGGAGTGGAGTGAGTTGTTGGGCTGGCTGGGGCAGTTGCAGGCTGCGCTGGACTCTGCGGAGACACTCACTCCCAGACAACTCAGGCTTTTGGCCAAGCGACTGCATCAATGTCTGCAGCCAATGCTCCCAGAAATCGTCCACTTGGAGGCTTTGAAGGTATACAGCTCCACTATCACCAAAGCACCCCAAGACCCTTGCCTGCCTCTCTACATTTCCGCCCTCTACAGCTTCTTCACCTACGCGAAAGAGGACTCCCAGGAGTCCATGCTGTGTCTGCTGCCCAGTCCAGTACTCACCTCCGCCAGTCTGGACGCCTTCCTTATCGCCATGCTAATGGGACTGGACGAGTCTCAGTTCGCACAGCAAATCACTGCTATTCTGGCTGAGCTCAGGAAGGTGGAGCAGTTAAAATTCGAATTGTCACTATGGAGAGCTGTACTGAAAGCTCCTTCAATCCGTCGACCCGCCCTGGAACTTTACCTTAAAATCTGCGATAATGGTGTCTCTGGAGCTGACCAAATCGCTATAAACGCACTAGTGACTACCCTATGGAGTGACTGCGATTGTGACACATTAGTCCCTGTGATCCTCGTAGTGAGTCGCCTGTTCCCAGTGCACACCGAGCGAGTGTCAGTGCTGCAGCAGCGCAGACTGGTGGCAGGCATGGTGAATCAACTCAGCAACAACAGGGAAGCTGTCACCAAGCCTATAGTCAAGTGGCTGAGTGCGGGTCTGTATGACAAGGACGCGATGCAGAATTTGGTCGTTCCGGTGCTGATGGACCTGTTCACTTGGCTGAATACTGATGAAAAGGCTAGTACGGATTGCTTAAATCGACTGGAATGTCTGTTGGAGACCAGAGGATTGGAGGACCTTCGGGTCTGCGTAATGCAGGGCTTTGCCTTCCACCTGCTTTCCTACATTCACAACCTCTTCGAATTCACATGCTTCGGAGAAAGAATTCAAATGAAGGCGGGACTGCTCCTGAATTCCCTCGAAGACGTGGCGGAGACAGTGTGGGCGAGTCTAGTGAGTCAGTTCCTCGAAGGCTTTGGAGTGGGCAACGTGCAAGTCCTCCCTGTCTTCCTATTCGCCTTAGAGTCCTACCCAGTGCCCAAAGTCTCAGGCCCGAGACTCATTTCCGCTGCCAAGGAAATTGTCTATCGCATTTCCTCGCTGTCAGAAGAGGACTACCGCTTGAGTCTCAAGATTCTGAGGGAAATCAGTATGGCGACCAGCAGCATTTCCCTGCCGCTGCCAGTGCTGCAGCACTGTGACTCGGTCATCAGCAGTACACTCACTCACAGTGTTGCGAATGCAGTGGTGGCGATGGATTGGTTGTGCCATTTGCACCTTTCGAGCCCGGAAGCGCCCTTTGAGGAGTCTGTTGCTGTGTTGGTTTCCTTTGTGTCTAGTGGGGATATTGTGCATCAGCAGTTGCTGTTGAGGCTGTTCGCACCGGCTTCTGCAGGCCTAGAAGAGGTGATCTCCAAGCGACTCGGCATTTCCCTCAGCTTCGCAGTGTTCCGACAGCTCTGGGAACTGAGCAGCGACTCCGCAGGCCAACTCCTGCTCAACATGGCCTGCGAACGACCCAAGCGATTCGCAGCTTTCCTCGGCGAGCAACTGGGCAAGTCGGACAGTTGTCTCCAAGTCGGCCGCTTTTCCCGGCTTTGGTACCTCTCCGTAAGGTACAGAGAACTGGAGTTAGAAGCACTGTTTCAGTCCCGTCCAGGGCTGATTAAGGTCCTGGCATTGCTTAGTTCCGAGGACTACTCCACGAGACAAGAAGCTGCGTATTGGCTTTCAGCCTCCCTAAGTCATGCGGATATACTCATAAATACACTTATTGACCAGCTGAAGACTGCGGAGACGGAAGGATTGCTGCTGCTTTCGAGCGTACTGCGCACTGCTGGAGAAGCCCTGGTCGAGACTTTGACGCGACAAGTGGACTTTCCCCTGGCCAAAAGGCTGCTGAATGCGCTATTGGACTTGATAGAAAGCGGAAATACCGAATCTGCAGTTTCCGCATCTGAAAGCCTTGCCTTGTTCTTAAGCCACAGAAACTCTTCATTGGCTATGTACTGCTTTTCCAGGGTGTTGGGTTTATTAGACATATGCCACTCTCAGTACCGCCAACTCGTCCTAATGAAGCTTATAGAGGTGCTGAGGATAATAACGCTGAGGAACGGACTGGAAGAGCGGCCTGCAGACCTCAGGTCGAAGATCGGCTCTCAGGACTTCGAAACAGCCTATTTACTGCCTATTGGGCGGGAAGACGAACTACTGTGGGACACTTGGGTCCAGTTCCAAATGGACACCATGCCTTTGGTCTTCGCTCTGATCCGACCTATCCCCCTTATAGAAATCATCAAAGGACTGCTCCGCTATTACCTCCCTGCAATGCCCAGCTCCGCTGCTGCTATCGAAGTGGTCATCTACTGCTCCCTGGACCTGCTTGATATTCGTGCATTCGTCAACAAAAACGGGGAGCTGATAATGGACTCCTATACAGACTTACTGAGCAGACAGGTGAAGCCAGAGCTGTTCAATAAGAACGCAGTGAAGAGCCTTGTGCAGGGGCGAGTAGTGGGCAAGAGCGGGTACCTGTTCTGCGACTTGGCCATCAGTGTGTTTCTCGAGACCAAAGCAGTCATCAAGTCCATCGTCAGTAGTCTACCAACTGCGGAAACCCCTCTCAAGGACGACCACCTCAAGATCTCAGCCAAAGGCTGTGACTTCGAAACTATCATTCCCCAGAGCGATTCTTTGCAGGAAACTGCGAGTATTTTGAAGCCGCTGGCCACTGCTTACCCTGAAGTCTTTTTCTCCCAGTGTGTATCTCTCTGGCATGAAAACTTCTCCAATGAGTCCGCGGACTGTGATGTGCTGTTCCTGCAGATCCTGGAGTTGCTGCATTTGCTGGACTTTCAGCCGGAAGTCGCCCTGCACTGCGCACACTACTACTTGGATATGGGCCTGGAAACCAAGAAATCCAAGCGAAGTGAAGACCCGAAAAGGCAGAAAAGCCAGGAAGGCGCTTTGTGCCACTTTCTCTACGCTTTCCTTAGTAGCGTTACTGGGACTGCCTTAGCGCCGGTAGCCACTCGGAAGCACTGTTGGACGGCTTTAGTTGTCTTTTTGTCCCTACTGGAGCAGACTTCCAATGCGGAGTCTAGTCTGTGGCAGTTGCACTTTCTGCATCTGTTCTGTGTGCGGTTGACGCTAGAGAAGGTGTCGCAGGAGAAGTTGGGAATACTGCAAAAGCACTATTTGCGCCTGTTTGAGGAGTTAATGCTGCTGGTGTGCTCCTCTGACCCCACTGAACTCGCCTACCCGCACTCCCCCGCTACCTACGTTAAGAGTATGGAGCAAGTGTCTGTGCGCATTGCTGCCTTCTTTTCTCTCACCTTCACACTTAAGAAGTGTGCAGAGCTGTTCGCAGGCAGCCGCGCAGTCCTGTGCAGTGCCTACGAGAAAGAAGCCAAGGAGCTGCTGCACACCTTTCTGCCTCTGCACGACATGACCTCGGACCTAGTGGCGCAACTGTGCTTGGAACTAGTGAAGGAAGCGGGATATGACTTGGGACTCACCCCTCTGTTGATGGACTTTTTGAAGGGAGAACTACTGTGGCAACAGCTTCAGACGCTGGACGCCAGGGAAATCGTCAGCAAGTGGACTTATTTGGTGCAAATTATCACTGATTTCGCATATGCTGATGCCAAAGTATCGCTTGTGGAAGACGTCCTGGGCGTTTCCCTCAGCTACCTGACATCCAAAGTGAACGAAATTCGTGTGCGAGCGAACAGCATAAAGTTGCTCACGTTCATGATCTACTGTGCAAAGGAAATGTGCTTCGAGGAGGCGCTGGGCGTCATAGTGGAGCACCTCATTGAGTACTTGCGCTTGCATGACGGCACCTACACCCCCCACTGTTTCCTATTGCTCAGAGTCATCATGTTAAAGGTGGATGAAGGCACAATTAACAATTATTGGACACGTCTTTGGCCGCACATACTAACCGAATTAATGCAGATTTTCACCAACACAGAAATTGCGATTCTACACAAATGGGAAGCTTTGAAGCTGATCGACTTCCTATACGTGATTCAGAACGAAGACTTCCACCGTCACTTGTGGATCTTCACCTACAACGGCGCTGACCTAGCGAACGCAGGCCGCTACCAACACGTGCCCGTAATCCCTAGGGAGTTCAAACTAGTCGGAGACGCCTCCCATACAAGAACTTGGTTCCCTAGTGAAGTACTGAAGGCAAGTATGAGAGTGGAGACGGAAAGGCCTGTGCAGGCGCCAGAGACGGAGACTGAGTTGATAGCAGGTGCCAAGGACTTCTTCTTTCAAGTGCTCAGAGGCTTGTTTCAGTCGGGGGAAATCGACTTTCATGCGCTCAGACATGCGATAGAGCAGGACTTGAGGCTACTTTAAGAACTAGTTATATGGCCTCGGTCCTTGCACGAAGGACGTCTCTGGTGCCTGAAGGCTCCCCACAGAGAAGGTCTCCTGTGACGCTTCCCAAAGTGCAGCGAGACTTGTCCAGACAGAGGCGAGGCCAGTACACCTTCAAACGCAGGACTGGGAGTTTGGATGTGCAGGGCAACAGCCTCCAAACGCCAGTGTTTACCGGAGTACTGCCGTTCCCTACAGCTCAATGGAAAGCCCTAGAGGCTAGAAACGCTATCGCCACTCCTTCGTCGACTCAAGAAGACTCAGGTCTGTACAGTGTCACAATGGATGAAAGTCTGAACTCCTACCTGGGCTCAGAACTGGCTCCCAGGGAAGCCTGCAGACGGGTGAATTGCCCTACTCCCGCTCCCATCCCTTCAGTCACTCCTGACCTGGATGTTGAAGATGAACTACTGCAGGTCTCTATTCTGCCAGTGGTCCCACCCAAGTCTCCGTCCAGACCCAAGCCGAAGGTCTTCGTTAAGGGGAAAACGCTGAGGTTGCCGAGGGTTACTAATCGAAATACACCGTCGCCTTTCAGGACCACGACCAGAGGCCGTAGGCACTCTCCGATGTATGATAGAAGAAACCACTAGAGGCACAGGATGAAGGAGAGAGCTGAGTATTAGCTGAAAACAGTGTAACTTCACGATTTGCAGCTTTCTGAGTCTATACTCAATTCAACAAACAGCGAACTCGCAGTGAAGGACGTGTGTTGGCCTCCAAGAGCTAGAAGTCTGTAATCTCTCCCATCTCCCCTTCTACCGATTTACTTCTCCCATTTCCAATGTACCCCCTGTACGTCTTTTTTGGCGTACTGCTGTTTCTCCCAGTCTGGTTCATCTGCTACAGCCTCCTGCGCTTCCGCCTCCACTACCGCGATGGTCGCCAACACAGCCACGGTCGACTTCCCCGGCTGCACTACTTCCGCCGCACCTGCGCCCTGACTCTCGCTTGCGCGTCTATCTTTAACGCCATCGACGGAGTGCCATCCCCAGTACCTCCAGGAGAACTGGCCCTCAGATGCTTATTCTTCTGCACCTACGCTCTAGCCTGGCTGCTCAGCTTCGCCCTACTCCGCTTCGAGTACTCCCGAGGTTTGGCCATATCCTGGATCGGCCATCGGCTCTTTTGGCCTGCGAGCTTCCTGGCGCTAATGGCCTGTGCAGCCTTCCAATCTGCGCAGAACTGGACGCACCCCCAGGACGAGGAACTAGCCTGGCCGCGAGTAGCCGTTTACCTCCTCTCTGCCTCACTTGCACTGCTGCTCTCCCTCTGCGGCTTGCTGAAGCCTAACGACTTCGTGCCTGGCAACTGGAGAGAACCCTTCATCAGCGACTTGCAGCAGGAAGAGACTACTGCAGCGAGTCAAACACAGAGTGCGGACCTGGTAATTGAGATGGAGAACTATAAGAAGAAGCTGCAGGGGGAAAAGAGCGTGGTTCTGTATGAACTGCGGGTGTCGATAAGGAGCTGTTCCCAAGTACTGTGGAAGACGTATATGGACTTTGAGAAGCTGCAGCGGGAGCTGAGTACCAAGTTAAGGACGGAGTTCCCTATGCTGAAGCTACCCAGATTGCCTGATTTCAGTATGAGTGATAGCATTGATTTCAAGCTGGAAGGACTCAAGAGGTATATGACTGAAATCAACTTTCCTGCCTTTTATTGTGACGTCTTTCTCGACTTCCTCAGTCTCCCCACAGACATTCGCGACTTCCTCATCCGCGAGCACTTCAAAATAACCGGCAACAGTGACCTGCAGCAAGCCAGAACCACCTCCTACGCCACTCCCATCATGCTTTCCGACCTCACCCTGTCCAGCCCACGCTCTCACCCACCCAAGCTCAGCCACTCCTTCTTCGAAGTCACTATTGGAAGTTGGTACCAGACGGAAAGTCAGGACGGACACATTGAGTATGAAATGGAGTGGAAGGGGTGTGTGGAGGGCGACTGGGAATGCAGGGTAGGGAAAGTCACGAGAAGGTTCAATGACTTCTACTTAATGCACAAAGGACTAAAGCAGGACATTGCTCCTGCTAAATTGCCGGATTTTCCCTCCCGTGCATTCCTCAAAAAGCTGATAAAGGGTATTGATAAGGAGGCTATTGAGGCTCGGAAACGAGCGCTAGAGACCTATATGCGCCATACACTAAACGACCCAGCCTTCCTCGCTCCTCGCATCCTTGAATTTATCGACTGTCCTCTCACGCCTATCGAAATCTTCTCCAAACATCGGCCGAATATATGCGTAATCAAGTTCCACTTGCCTATAGACTGGGAAGGCGAGCTGGGAGACAATGATGAACAGTACATACTGTATTTACTGAGATTGGAAAAGGCGGGGCATCAGTGGACGGTCAAACGACGGTTTCGAGAATTCGACGCTTTGCACCATCTCCTGACAGGCCGCTTGAACAGTCCCTATTTAGCTGAATTCCACAGAGTAATGGGGCAAAACTGCGGTTCTGACCTCATTCACCCTGAGGACTTCCCCACAATGTCCAAGAAGCCTTTGCCTTTGTCGACAACTGCGGAAATCGAAACCAGGCGTAAAGGCCTCGAAGTGTACTTCCAAGCTTTACTTCAATTCCCCTACGTCATGGAAGCCTACGCCTTTCGCCAATTCATTGAAGAGCCCTGAGACCTCCCTTTAAAGTAGTTATTTGCACATAAATGCGCATGGGATTGGCTCATGCGCCAAAGGCCATATATACAATAGCCATGCTAGCGTCGGCTAGTGAAGCCAGGCTTTTCGTCAAGCGGCCTTTGCGTGCTCAGGCCAAACTCAGACTGAAGGACTCCAGTGGGTCGCAGGAAACCATGGGCTCCACACTCACTACTCTCAAGCCTGCCGCAAGAAGCACTATCAAGACTTTGCAGAGGAAATCAAGCAGCAGGACGTTGATTCACTGTGAAACTTTGCAACGATTTGCAGAGTCAGCAGTGGACTTACCAGGCGAAGCCGCTGAAAAGGAAAAGCGGGTTTACCAAAGCATGTCCAAAATCGCCCCAGTGGAAGAGTCCGATTTCTTCAAAGACTCCAGCTTTGCAGAGGACGACTCGGTCATCAATGAGCTCGCAGACCTGCTGAGAATCCCGGAACTGCAGCCGGTTCCGCCCAAACTCAGCCTTCGCCCCACTATCCGCACTCGCTCTTCGGTCACTTACCGCAGGGAGAATGGCGCTGCGGATAAGCCCAAGTCGGAGGTCGACCTGGCGGGACTACTGGGCAAAAGCACCAAATCTGTGCTGAGGAGGAAGAAAACAGGGCCGCTGAGTCTGTCCAAACTCCTCACTCCCCCAGTGACGACGAGAGTGAAGATAATGACGAATACCAGTGGGAGGAAACTGAGATTGAAGCCGGTGGTCGTTGTCAATCTGTGAATAGACTTAGAATAACTAACTTAGTCAGCCTTTTCCTTAGTGTAAGCAGCTAAAATCGCCTGAATCACCCATTAAATAGTGGAGAACTTAGCTAGAACGTGTGCTTGAAGTGGTAGTGCAGCGCATTGAGCTGTGCCGCTGCCTGCAAGAGCACCGTTTTGCCTAGAACCGACTCTCTGAGCACTGAGTGCTGCCACACCTCCAGTGCCACCTTGCCTCGCACCTCCTCTGCTAGGACTGCTAGGGACTGGCCCAGGTCCTTCCCGGCCACCACCACTACTGCAGGGCCAAATAGGCCCAAAAGCACTGCAATGCCGTCACTCAAAGCAGCCACTGGCAGCCTCGCTAGGTCTCCCAGAGCCTGGCCCTTCTCTGCAGTCAACAGCTTGCCTCGGTGCAGCACTGCACTGCGCACCCCGGCTTCGACCACAATGGCAATGAGGGTGTGGGCGGTTTTGAGGCTGCGCTGGGAGAAGTAAGCCAAAGCCACAGCGTCTCTCGCTACCGCGACAGTGCCAAATGAGTCCAAATCCGCAAGGAAAGAAGGCGCTTTGCTCACTATGCCCAACTTCACATAGTGCGGCTTAGTGCCCAGGGAAGCCACTGCTTCTGTCACCAAGTCACTGAGATGTCCGCTCAACTGGCCGTTTTGCACTGATTTGAAAGCATCCATGCACTGCATTTCAGTCACAGTTTCCCCGATATGCACCCCGATTTCCAGTACACTTGCACTCGGGTCGCCATAGCAAGCATTGTCACCACTAGGTTCCCCAACATCCCTGTGCAGCAGATCAATGGGACTCAGGTAGGTGCTGCTAGCCTGCGCTAGACTGTCAGTGGCTGCAGACACTGGCCTGAGAACTGTGATTCTGTAGCGAAGGTGCTTTTCTCTGAACCAGGAAAAGCCGTTATCCCACTCGAACTTGATGAAGCCGGGAGCAGGTATGAGCAGACTGCCCAGTGCTGGCACTTTGTCCGCCTGCACTCGCACTTCCCGCCTCACTTCCACCTGCTCCCCGTCCTCAAGCCTCGTAATTGTGTAGCTAATGTCTCCGAACTCAGTGGCAAAGCCCCACACCAGCACACAGCCCGCCTCATCTAAGTCCACCACATGTGAAAAGCGCTCTCCTGCAGGTATTCTCGCAGCTACAGGGTAGCCTGAGAATATCTGCAGCTTGTCTAAGTCCGCAGCTGTGTCCGTTTCGGGGAACTGAGAAAGGGAGGAGGGGTCGTACTGTCTGAGCTGTGTGAGGGAGTCAATATTGGGGACGGAGTTGAGCAGGGCAAGGAAGGACAGTTCGACATCAGGACTGTGCCGAAGGAAGTAGAGGAAAGCAGCTGCAGAGCTGCTATAAAGGTCGCTCGGACCTTCGGAACTCGCCAAAACGGTCATACAGTTCGTTGTTATTTCGTATAAGTTCGCTCTCAGGCCTGGGTACAGAACCCACAACCTTCGCAGTATTTTTACCACTGGCCGAGGTAATCCGCCTCGAAGCAGCAGCTTCAAAGCAGCCAAAGCACTGTAGAAGCAGTTTTCATTGTTGGCCAGCAACTGACTGTCCGCATTCACAAAGACCCGGGAAGACGGGGGCTCCCCAGGCAGAGCCACTCGATAGTGCACTTGGAACATCACTTGGTCTAGGAACTGGTACAGCTTCAGTAGCATGTCAGGGTCGGTTTGCCCCTGCAGACTACTGAGGATGGAGACGACTTTGGTCCCAAAGAGGTCCAGTTGCTCTCGAAGACTTGTGTTCGAGCTGAACACGTCCATGAGTTTGCTGATGCCGTTGATGCGGCCTGCCCTCAGGTCCGCTTCCACCTGGGAAAGCCGCTGTTCCAGGTCTGATTTGGGCTTTTTGTTGACTAGCACCTGGATAGCAGTCCTCTGTTCCTCGGAAATTCTACCAGATTTGAGCAGCTCTACGAGCAGTTCCAGTCCCAAAGTGCCTAACTCGAAGGCCAGTCGTGTGCCTCTGTACTGATCCGCGAGCAGCAAAATATCGTTGGAAAGGTCAATTTGGAGGCCCACTTCAGTCCTGGGCAGGAGTCTGGACAACAGAGTGTACAGCTGAGACACCTGTTTGACCACTTGGTAGTCCAGCACCTGTCCCAGACGACTCAGCAGTTCCAACACTGGGCGGGAAATGAAGCTAGCGGCCGAGGGGTGGGAAAGCAGCAGGGAGTGCGCAGCTTGGAGGTGGGTGAGAGTGGCTTGGAGAGAGGCGGCAGAGGACTTCTTGGCTGCAAGTAGGGACTGAAGGAGCGGACTGTCCATGAAGAGATATGGCGGATTACCAGGGAGTAGAGGGAACTGAGGACTCCCTGCCCATTCCCTTCTATGTTCGAACCAGCAAATCTGTAATTCTCCGCTATCTATATCAATAACCAGCAATGGGAAATTGCACCTGGAGGTCTTCCCACCTTCCATCCAACTCCCCAGAACTGAGTCTCCTCTATCACCGCTTTTTTTCCACCCCCGACTCTTCCCTCCTCTCAGACCTCCTGGCTGTCCCCCACTGGCACGAAGTCCGCCTCGGCAAGGTACTGTCTACCCAGCTCTGCTGGTCTTTTCTCCATGTAGCTGTGTGGAAGGGACATCTCGATCTGGCCTCTCAGCTGCTGGACGCGGGCGCGGACCCTACAGTGAAGGACCTGAATGGAGACACAGCCCTGCACTTGGCTCAGGAGTTGCACGACCTAGCTATGATTTCTCTCCTGGTGGCCTCTGTAGAAGGCTATAGTCAGACTGAAAACGAGAAAAGAACAAGTTCGCACTTGGACAGTAGCACTCGACCACTGAAAGAGCGACTAGAGAGCTTTGCAAGCAGTCGAGACACTGTGCTTTCTCCCAAAGCCGCGAGACCCACCAAAGTCCATCCTGCCCCTGCCAACTGCCACTGTGGGTTCTAATAGTGCATAACTCCCACTGTTGTCTCAAAAGCCCACAATAGTTCCATTCTTATTCGTTCAAGCTGCTTCAGGACTGCTGTAATAGAAATGGGCTGCTTCGCTTCCAAAAGTCCTCGCAGGTCCTCTCAACTGCTCCCCGTCCTCACCCACTTCCCTCTCTCTGAGTACCCTCGGAAGGCTACTCTACGCCTTTCAACGGCCGCTGCCAGTGCAGTTTTGACGCTTTCTCTCCCAGAGCCTCTGGCTGTCAGTGCAGAGCTGCTGCCCCTCCCAGGCACAGAGCTCCGCTTGTCCTGTACTTTCCATATAGACTGTGTGCTGCCAGGCATCGACCCCTTGGGGGATTTGAAGACCTGTCAAGACCTGGTGTTTTATGAGATACAGGGGGAAACACTGCTAATGGGACTGATGGACGGACATGGTGTGTGGGGAAATCGAGTCGTGCAGTATTGCAAATCCGTTTGTCTCGCCTATTTCCAGGCGGAATTCTCGACTATTGCTTCAGATCCTGCAGAGTTCCTACGTGCCCTGTGCTCGGAGTGTCAATCCAAGCTGGTATCAGGAGGCAGTCGTGTAAACTGCAGTTTATCAGGCACGACTGCCATATTCGCACTCTTGCAGAAAGGGGAAATCCACCTGGCTTCCCTAGGAGATTCGAGGGCTGTACTAGGGACTTCGGTTGTCCCAGTCCCAGCAGTGGCAGTGGAGTCCCAGCACAGCTTCAATGCGGACCTATTGAGCCGCATTAGAGCCATCAGAGATGTGATTCGCAGTGATGTGAAGGCAGCGCCGCTCACAAAGGACCAAAAGCCGGATGACTCTGAGGAGTTACCTCGGATACTAGCGAGTGGAGGAGAGGTCCGGAAGTGCTTTACGGACCTTGGAACTGAAGCAGGGCCTCAAAGGGTCTGGAGACCGAATGAGCCTTACCCAGGCTTGGCCATGGCCAGGTCACTGGGGGATACGATTGCTCACACTCTAGGAGTCTCTGCGACGCCGGCTTTGACGCGGATAGCGACCAGAGCTTCGATAGACAAGTTCGTGGTTTTGGCCTCTGACGGCGTATGGGACGTCATGGAGAGCCAGGAAGTCTGCGCCTTCATCGACCAACACCGCTCTTCTGCCGCCAGCGACAAGCCCAGAAGCCCTGGCACTGTGCGGGCCTCTGAAGTGCCAGTGGCGCAGCTCCTATGCGAAGAAGCACGCACCCGCTGGCTCTCCGTCATTGAAGCAGAGGATGCAGTGGTGGACGATATCTCCTGCATCGTGTTAGAACTGACGCCCAAGCGAGTGTGTGAGCAGCCTAGACGTCCTAGCCAGCTGGTACTGACGGAAGTGGTGAAAGAGAGGCGAAGTCTACTTGTGGCTGCGGGAGGCCGGATGGCGGCTGAAACTCCTGAGACTCCGGAAACTGCCTTGCTGGCCTTTAGAGCTGAGAGGTCCCCGTAGGTCTATAAGCATAGGAAGGACTCAGAAGGACCCACTTTATCAGCACGACATCAGTCGCAAATTACCCGAAGGCTCATCACTGCCACTAATATGGATTATGGCTGCTTAGACGCTAGGTAGTTTTGGACCGACTGTAGAAGCCCTTGCGCTTCAGACGACGCATGACGCTAGAACAGGGGCGACTTCCATGGTTAGCCTTGCGTGGCCAGCGCGAGTTCCTGCCCAGCAACATCAGTGCATCCTCCAGCACCTGCGGCAGCAGTCGAAAAAAGCCCCAAGGCAGCGCTACCGCCGACATCCTTTATTAGCTGCCATACCACTAATGCCTCAAGCCCGGTTCGCCAGCACTGCGCCTTGTAGTTGAGTGATGTACCTTCTTCGCTCGTTCTCTGCATCGAGGTCCCTGCACACTGCAAGTTTCAGCACGTGTCCTGGGTGGACATCTGCAGGGAGCAGACATAGCGGCATGTTGATGATGTGATGGTCCTCAGTCAGCAAGACGACCGACCCGTCTTCCACTCTCCCCACAGTGAGCAAGAACTCGAAGCGCCCCAGCTTATCTGCGTGGTTGAGGGTGGTGGGGTTGGTGGCACTATCCCGCGTATTAGCGTCTACAGGGTCTTCCGGGTCTTCAGAGCCTTCTGTGTGGATTTGAATGTTTTTCTTGTGGAAAGCGATGACTGTTTTCGAAATGCCGGGGTCAGTTTGCATGCGGACTTGGGGCTTGGAAGGGGAAGGCGCTTCTTCACTCATATTACAAAGGGACAATTTGCAGTGAATTTAGGTTAATTGGCACTAGACTGCTAGGGAATACTCCCACTGCCTTCCCTCGCTATTGCGGAATTCCATTATTAACCCTTTGAGGTAGGTGTTACTGGCCATGTGACTGCTAGACTTTGGCAGAGAAATGCGCTAATAGAAGAAATCACCTAATCTGAGGTAGGGTTACAGCAGTAACAACTAAAATGCCGGATACATAGTGTATAAGCAGGCAAAGCACTGAGTTTAATCTTAATATCGTCGCTAACAGTAGCAAATGAATTCTAAATTAGACCATATCTCATGTAATTCGTCCTTGCATAGTCTGAATATCTATTTGACATTACTTTCCTTCCGCTGTCTTCATGATTTCGTATTAACGCTGTTTTCAGCCCATCTTGTCTCATTTGCTTATTTCCCTGCATTTTCCCTAAAAACCATCTATGATACAAGGATATATACCAAAAAGGCTCCGATGGAAAGTGTCTCTATACAAGATATTTTTAAACGAGGAGTTTGTCCAGTATCCTTTCCTGATGCACATTTTAGTAGTCAGGAACTCACTTAGTCCTCCAGAAACTCTCATTTCCCTGTGATTTCAATCCTCTAAAGTGCTCGAAATGAAGTGAATTCTCAGTCAGTGGAGAGTGTTGTAAGTGTTGGAAGCCATGGAAAGTGAAGGGAGTGAATGATGCCTGTAAAAGGCTGTCTAAAGGCGTGTGAATTTGGATAATAGGGAAAAGCACGCCCTGTTGAAAAAATCCTACATTCTCGGAAGCTCCCCCCACATATTAGCCCAATTACTCGGCTTTATCGAAGCTAAAACAGCTGCTCCAGACAAAATTTCTTCAGGGCTTCCCACTTCTCTGCGCACTCCATCAAATGCTCCTCGGCCGGGCAACACCTCATGCAGAGTCTTTGCTCCATCACTTCCGGCCGAGTGTCAAAGAACACAAAGTCCATATACTTCTGCATACATACTTTCACAATCGGTTCACCAAACACTCTTGTGAAAAACCGGTTGTTGTAGCTGTGCTCTCCGAGGACTTTGGGACTGACGAGGAATTGATCAATCAAGTTCCGGTATTGGTCATAGTGGTTGTACAGGTCTGAAAGCACGGTTTGGTAGTACACCGGGTCAGACTCGTGAACTTGTCTGTTCAACCTTTGAGTCATTGCTACGTGTTTTCTTTTCAAGCACCTCAAAAGTCCGCGATACAGGCACACCCGCAGGTTTTCCTTCTTCACCCGCTTCTCATTTCTAACCGTAGTGAAGCCATTGAGCAGTTTAGTTTCGTCCTGCATATGTCTGCCCACTCCCTGAGATTGCGTGCTTTCACTGCTCAGATCACTGTCAGTGTGCGAGCTGGGGTCGTCATCAAGCGGATAGAGGAAGTCAGCAGTCTCGTAATAGGAGTTGTCGTGGTCTTGATCGAAGGGAAGGAAGGCCATGCTTTTTATTAGCTCGGATGAAATCAGAGTGAAGATGTAAGTCTCGTGCGTTTGGACCCAAGAGGCGAATTAAAGAAAAGAAGATAGTGTGCATTTCCTGGTTCAATACTTAAGAGCGCTAAAACTTAAGTGGATTTTTTAGTCAGCTGTAGGGTGGAAGTCATTGGGAGGTGAGGGGATAAGGCCTGTGGAAAGGCTGCCTAAAGGCGTGTGAATGCGGATAAATAGTGGGAAAATGAGTGCAAATTGCAAAAATTCTACATTCTCGGAAGCTCCCCCCACTATTAACCCAATTACTCGGCTTTATCGAAGCTAAAACAGCTGCTCCAGACAAAACTTCTTCAGGGCTTCCCACTTCTCTGCGCACTCCATCACATGCTCCTCGGCCGAGCAATACATCATGCAGAGTCTTTGCTCCATCACTTCGCCTGAGTGTCAAAGAACACAAAGTCCATATACTTCTGCATACAAACTTTCACAATCGGTTCACCAAACACTCTTGTGAAAAACCGGTTGTTGTAGCTGTGCTCTCCGAGGACTTTGGGACTGACGAGGAATTGGTCAATCAAGTCCCGGTATTGGTCATAGTGGTTGTACAGGTCTGAAAGCACGGTTTTGTAGTATACCGGGTCGAACTCGTGAAATTGTATATTCAACATTAAGTCATTGCTACGTGTTTTCTTTTCAAGCACCTCAAAAGTCCGCGATACAGGCACACCCGCAGGTTTTCCTTCTGCACCCTCCGGTTATTTCTAACCGTAGTGAAGCCATTGAGCAGTTGAGTGCTGGCCACCATATGTCTGCAAGCCCTCTGAGAATGCGTGCTTCCGCCGCTGAAATCATTAAGGCCGCTAGTAGTGGGGTCGTCACCAAGCAGGCAGAGGAAGTCAGAAGTCTGTAACAGGAGTAGTCGGAATCTTGCTGGGAGGCTGGGCAGGCCATGCTTATTGTTATTAGTTGTGGGGAAGGAAGTCGAAGTAGGATTGAATGGCAAATGAAATTGGGTATTTACGAGTTTGGACGTATGCATGAAAAGTCTTTAGGAGGGGATATCGATGAGAGCGGGTTTAAATCCAGTGATAGGGAATTGGTGTGAATAAGCAGCGGTAATATTAAAGGATTTAAAGCGATATAAGGCTTACCGGAGTATATTAGTCCTCTGCCTCGCAACCCTCCATCCCTTTTCTTTTTTGGGCTTTTACTTCACATACGCTGTTTATAAATACGCACATTCCCCGGCACTTGAGTCCCAGAGGCAAATTAAAGAAAGACAGAGGGATTAATAGAAATGTCCTGTTATGTAGCTGGGGCAGCTTTGAATTTCCACATTTTGATTTGAGTCATATGGCTATTTCTCCAAATCTGGACAGGGAAATCGTTGTATTTAGAAGCTGCTATACTGAGTAATACGTAAAAAACTTCAGAGATCCTCTACATTCCATAGAAACCCAGAAGCCGCACAGAAATAGTCTATTTGCCCCTAAGCAACCTCTCCTCTCCATAATACCCCAAACAATTCCTTCCTAACAGGGAATAGTCCCATATCCCTACAGAAACAAGTACAGCTTCTTAGCTTAACAGAGGCAGCGGTACTCCTTTCCTTGAAATGGTAGATTGGCCAGGACTTCTTAAGTGGTCACTGGCTCAAACGGACTCCACTAGTCCCTTTCAGCCCTGTCCCATGGACTTTGCCACTCGTCTGTGGCTGCGTGAGGCCTTGGGGTCCTTCGCTTTCCATGAAAAAGCCAAACTCCAACGAATCACCGCAGTCCTCAGCACCCTCGAAACCGGCTCCGACCCCGAAGAACAGCAGCTCAAAGAAGCCATCCTCCACGAACTCATGTCCATCATCGACAACCCCGACCTCGCAAAAAGCCTCATCAACAGCGGAGGCGTCCTCCACTTGATCAGGTGCATGCTAGGGTCGAGGTATATGTCTGTGAGACGCTTGGCTTCGCAGATATTCAGCTCCGCGGTTCAGAATAACCTGACTGTGCAAGGCTATGCACAGAGTCAAGGGGCGTTGGAAGGACTCATGGAGGCTGTAAGCCAGGAAAGGGATGTGCAGACGAAGGAGTCCTTTGTGTCCAGTCTCAGTGCTTTGGTGCGTGGAGAGTGTGAGGCAGTCCGCAGGGATTTCATACGAAACAACGGCTTGGAACTGCTTCGAGACGTCATTTTGTGTCCAGTGAGTCTGCGAATCGTCAAGAAATCGCTCCTACTCACAATCAACTTGTTCTACTACGACCTCATTCAGCCTAATTTGCGCATATTTGAACAGGCGGAGAACCTCGGCTTCGTGCCAGTGCTGCTGTCCATGGAAAACCACGAAGACTTGGAAGTGAGGCAAATGGCCATACAAGCGCTGCACAACTTGGGGAAAAGGAAAGCGCAGGGCACACAGCAAATCACTGAGGGAGTGGAGGAGTGGAGGAGACGACTACAGCTGATGCCGGACAAAGCGGAGGAGTTGACTTTAATAGAGGAGATTCTACACACCAAAGAGCCCTAAAAATAGCCTTAGAGCTCGGTCTTCTTCCCTTCCTTTTCCTTCTTCGTCGCATCTCCCTTCAGACAGGTCTCCTTCACCCACTCAATAATGCTCTCAGTCTTGAAATCTCCGCTGTATATGAGCGGATTTTTGGACTTGTGGTACCAGTAGACGGCGGGGTAGACGGGTATATCCATCCACGGCAGTTCATTCTTCATCACGTCGATTTTCCCTATGCGCACTTTGTCGCCCTCGAGGTCGTGGTACACATGCCCTAAGTCGATGTCTTGACAGCGCACACACCAGTCTGTGAAGTAGAAGATCAGCAGGCCTTTCTTGGAGTACTTGCTGACCATTTGGTCGTAGTTGTCACTGGTGATGTGCATCACAGGCCCTTGCCTCTCCCCATCCTTTTCAGACTTATAGAACGGAGTCAGCAGTCCTCTGCGCCACTTCCCTATGAAGGCGCTCAGACTCTCCTCACTCAGACTGCGTTCAGTGTATTTGAACTTGCGAGTAGTGGTGCCTCTCATGTCAAATAGCATCGCCAAGGGCTTGTCTTCAGAGTACAGCCCGAAGAAACTCACTATATTCGACATTTTCTCATCCGTCAAAGCGCCGTAGCAGAACCGTATTTCCTGGTTTTCCGCATTGGCGACATTCGCCAACATGTCAAAAAGACCCTCAATATCGGTCTCGTTCCTAAAGACGTAGAGAACTGGACTCCGCTTGTGGATCGCGTACTCCAGCGCTGCCTGCACATCAGTCATCACTAGTGCGGATTTCGAGTTCTTGATGAACTCTGCGATTTTAGTCGTAGTCCACTTGCCTGTGAACTGCACTTTGGTGTCTTCCTTGTGGTTGAAGAGCAGCAGAGAGGGCTGGACGAGGGAGTAGGCCTGGGCGACTTCCAGGGAAGGGACTAGGAGGATGTTGCTGGCCTTCGTTTGACTAGTGGTCTGTTCTGCCATGTGGGCTTCTTCTGAGTCGGCTTTAGCGAAAAAGACCACTGCCAGGCCTAACTGAGCGATGCTGGATTTCAGCTCCTCGGCCGTATTCACCACTTTGACCCTTCGCTGCACTGCGTCATTCACCCAAGCCACAATCTCCTCCGCCGACAGGCCTCCGTCGTAATCCCTGGCTTGCCCCTTCTGGAAGAACTTTAGCGTGGGGAAACTGGCCGTGTCAAAGCGGCCTGCAAGCCCTGTATTAACAGTAGCATCGACCTGTGCTATATGTAAAGCAGGGGTCTGAGCCTTCAGAGCAGCAGCGGCCTTCGCATACTCCGGCGCCAATTTCTGACAATCCCCACTCCAGGGAGCATACAACTGCACCAGCAGGTAGGGGTACTCCTCCACAGCTTGGTCGAAAGAGCTGTCTTCGAGGACCAGAACGTCCGCTTCCTCAGGGAAAGCTAGTGCCCGAGCCACGAATAGCCACAGTGCGAGAGTCATTATTACACGTGGACTAAGAGCAATGGAAGTGGAAGTTTGTATGAGAGGATTGCTGTTCCCTTCCTACTTTATATGCACTTGTCCAACTCCTGTGTGGACTGGCGGGCTTGGAATAGGAGAGAACGGGGGGGGTTGGATTGGAAATAAGGAAATTATCACTCGAGGTAAAGTCGATTTTGCTGCTTTTAGAACTTTCAATTGCGCGTTGCTAGATGCTTATATTGGGAATCGAGGAACATATCGAAGTCTGGCTTTTACTCAAAATAATGCTAAACCTTACACTATGTGCCTCTTGAAAATTGGCATTTTAGGTTCTTTTAGCAATTTTAGTCGAGTTTGACGAGTCCGGTTAACGAATTTCTCTAATAGGGGCAAAGGAAGGCTCTTAGCAGAAATGATCGGATTCAGCAGGATATTTAACTGCATAGGAGAGGATTCGGCGATATTTGAGCTGATTTTACCTCAAAAGTCAGCAGATTTACCGTAACTTGTAGAGTTTCCCTCCTTTCTAGCGATTTCTCAAAGTTCACACCGTGCTCTTTTCCATTTTAGGGTGTTACAGCTAGGCAGCTTTGGAGTGGAGCCTGTGACTGGCTATTTGCCGCAGAGAAGTGGCGAGGGACTTGAGGGCTTTGGCGGCGGAGAGAGGCTTGAGGTGGTCGTGCTGCACTGAAAGACACAAGTTCGTGTAGGAGCAGCCGCGAGGCTTAGGGCCGATTTGAGGGAAATCGGCCCTATTTCGTCTTCGCTCTGTTATCGTTCCGATATCCACGCTACTCCCCGCAAATTGCCGCTTCATTGCCCCTGCCCGATGTCCGCAACTCTCTTGCCGCTTCGGAGCCTCTCGCAGCAAACTTCTGTGTCTTTGACTCAGGTCTCTGCTGCGATTCAGCAGCTTGAGGACCAAATCTGCTCGCTGGTTAGGAGCTTTGGTAGTGCGAGCCACAGGCGAGTGCGTAAGGCGAATCGAGGGTATGACAGCCCTCATATCTGCTATTTACTAGAACGAAAAAGGTAGTAATTGGGCTAAGACTTGTCCTGTGCCAATGCCTGCACTGCGATAATAGCCGTGGTACAGGTCCGCCAGGATGAAGTACCCGTTTTCCTAAGTAGCACTCACAGCTATGAATTGCTGATTTAAATAAGCGATTCCAGCGTAGTAAAGGAAGCCGCTGATAGTGAAAATGTCCTCAAGTCGTTGGAAAAGCAGCCAAATTTGGCATCTCTGTCCACTGCTGGCTACTGCTGAGAGGAACTGGTCAGCTGCTTGCAGCACGTCAAAGGCTCTTTCCAGCCTTCCGTCCAGCCAAGCGCTTTCCGCCTCTCGCAGGAACAGAGTCCAATGAGGAGCCAAAGCCAGGTAGCTGAGCACACAAGGCGAGTATTGCACTAAGTCCGCTTGCAGGCCGACTGGCACTCCGGAAAGGAAGTCCAAGGCTTGCAGACTGAAGGCTTGCAGGAAGGGCCACAGGTCTGCCCAGGTCTGGGGAAGCACTATGAGCGCAGCTCCTTGCGTGTCTGCGACACAGCCCTGCAGCAGGCACAGTAGCAGCAGAGGAGACATATTTAACTTATTGTCTACCAGCATGCAGGTCTTTCCTCAGCTTGGTAATGTCCCCGAACACTCCCTCTCTGCCGGGGTCCTCACTGGGACTACTGTCGCTGGAGAAAGTCTGTCGGGGGGAAGTCCCCACTGAGGGCTGGTTGAAGGCTTCCAGGCCTTGTCTGACTGCCATCACTTTGAGCGTTTCCACACTGTCTGCCATGCCGGCAGTGCCCACTTTCTTCCTCTTCGCTATGCTCCGGACTCTGTCCAGCTCTTCACTCATGTCGAAGCTTGACCTGAGGTTCGGGTCTCTTGGACACTCCGTTGCCTTATGTCCGTAGTCCTTGCAACTCTGCATGTTCCTTACACTGCACTGGGAAGTCACCTGCTCAGGCATAGAGGACAGGACTGGGTCTTCCTCATCATCGTCTTTGGCTATGTGCTTGGATATGCGACAGCCTGGGGCTTCTTTGCCTGCCAGTCCGCAGCACCAGTACATTTCTCCGCTGTACTCGCTGTAGTGGGTTTTGCAGGACCAGTTGTAGTTCGTGTTTTCGATGAAGATTTTTTGGCAGTTTTTGCACACTTTTTCCTCGAATTCTTCGAAGAGTTTTCGCTTTTGGCGGACCTGCTTAAGCCGATTCCTGAGTTTCTCATATTCCTCCACCAAGTCCTTATACTGCTTATCCACCTTCGTGCCATGCTCCCTGCCCTTTTCCCTCTCTTCCTCCAGCACTCCAATCCTACTCTGCAGTATGTTCAGCTTCTCCTTAGCATTCCTACTCAGCGAGCTGAACTCCTCCTGGGCTGAACTACGCTGCTTCACAGCCTTCGCTAGATCAAGTCTCAATACGTCTCGTTCCAGTGTTGTGCTACCAACGGTTTCTGCGACTTTCGCGAGTTCTATGGCTGTTTCTAAGACGGCTGTTTTCATGTAGTCGATTTCAGACCTGACTTTTCCCTCTGTAAATGCGCTGATGGCTAAGGCCTGAATAGCTGAATAGAGTCCTCGCAGTTTTTCCCCAATTATCTCATTTTCCATGTGAAGCAAGCCGTTCGAATGCTCAAGCTGCACAGTTGCGTTGCGCATTTTATGTGCATAGTTAAGGGCAACTGAGAGCGGGGAAGCGGATATCAGACTTAGCACGTTCTTCATGTAGGATTGAGACGTAGTCCTTGCACTTCCGTTCCAGCAGTTCCCGCTGGGTCTGGCTCTGGGCGAGTTGCTGGCTTAGGAGATCTTTTTCTAGGTGCAGGCCTTGCACTTCGCGCAGGTTTTCTGAGCATTCGTGGAGAGCTAGTTTGAGGGCGTTTTGCTGCTCGTGTCCCTGCTGGAGTGCCCGCTTTAGTTCCCATTCGCTGCTTTCCTTCTTCTGCTCTGCTTCCTTGAGCCTCCTTCTGAGCACTTCCAGCTCTATCCTAGTCTTGCTCACTTCCTCATACATCTGCTCACTAAGCTTCAGCTCTGCATACATCCCTCCCTCGAGCTCTACATACTCCTCACTAGCGCTCGTATCTGCTGTATCATCCCATGTCAGAGACTCCAGTCCGAAGACGGTCTGCCGAGACCTGTTCAGATCTGATCTTTTCGTCCTTTCAAATAGGGGTAAAAGGTAGTCGCGGACTACCTTTGCCGCCAACTCTGGGGTCACCACCAGCTCTTCAGTCACTTTTCTCCGAGTCTGCAGTCGCTTTAAAGTCGATTCTTCCGCTTTAAAGCGAGGTTTGAAGAGTTTCTGTCTCGGTGAAGCCTCAGCCCTATAGCTGTTATTGAGCCTTGCAATGTCCCCCTGAGACCTCTCAGTCATAGCGAAGGAATTGGCATGTTTTGGGGTGGTGAAGGACTGCGAAGGCCTGTGACTGCGGTGTCTTATCTGCGACATATTAGGGGAAACTAGGGTTGAGAAGGGTGATGTGCAGGGACTGTTTGCGCAGTAGCTGGTCTCCCTTGCGGGAAATGGCAGTGGCGTGGGTGATACGGATAGGGATGAAGTCGGGGGAGTGGCAGGACTTGCACACTTCCTTCCAGCCCCCTAACACCCTGGCTGCCAGAGACTGCAGAAGGTAGTGTTTGGTCGCCTTTGATACTCTCTGCTTGTACCGATAGTATCGAGCCAATTTGGTGAAAACCCGCTTTTCCCCTCTCATTGCTTTGAAGAAAGTGGCCTTTTGCAGCCTTTCTTTCCTCTTTTCCGCCAAATTCCTCCAAGACTCCAACATCACTCCCATTTTCTTCTCCCAAACGCTCCTCACTTTCCTCATAACAACCACATGTCTGCGCCAGGCTTGAAACTGCAGTCTAAGTAAAGCTTACTCCAAGCGATGCCAAGCAAAGCCTCTCTGTACCTCCAATATCCACACTTTGTGCGCTCTGCTGACCTTCCTAAAGCCTGAAAAGTACTGATGTAAACGCAGGAATTGCCGTTTGTACCGAAATTCCAGGGCTAAATTCAGCTTTGAAACAGGGATTTTTTGCTCGAATAAGGCTTGAAACGCCCTAAAAATCAGCCTTTCGTTGTAAAATCGCATCGATTTGTCCTCTTTTTCCCTCTGAACAATCAGACTTTCCTCGAACTTTTCCCTCATATTTCGCACCAAGCAGACATAAGCGAGTCTCAAATAGTGATTTTGCCCGCTTTCAATAGCTCTCTCAGTAGCTGCAAACAAACAACTGACTCTACCGCTTTTCAGCTCCGTCAAATCCTCTTTATAGTCCGACATAGACTCCAAACTGTCTTTTACGCCTACAAACTTCAGCGGCTCCGCCGAATTCGCTATTAATTCTCCGATTTTTAGCTGCTGCAACTGGCCTAAGGACGGGGAAGATATGAGCGAAGTGGCTGAAGCCGGCTGCTGTTCATTGAACGACAAGTAGGATTGCCTGGGTCCATTAGCAGTGCAAGACACAGCCCTCGGCTCTGAAGACAGGGAAGCAGTGCGGGCTGTAGCAGGCAAAGAGGCAGGGGGCACTGAAGGCATGGGACTGAGGGCGGACAGGGAAATATCGTAAGGACTGGGAGACTGCAGGAAGGACGGCGGGGCTGAGTTCTTCGATTCTTCCAAATCTTCTAGTTGGGGTCTGGCAATTCGGTCGATTTCTTGGTCGCTGTCTGTGTCTGCTATCTTTAAATCGATAGAGGACTCTTCCAGGTCGACAAATGCGTGGTGGTCTTTCAGCCTTTGGCCGTCGGTTTTCGCAGATTGCTGACTTTCTTGCGAATTCTTCATATCCGCTCCTTCTGAAACTGGGCGAGAGAGGTGCGTGGGCTCCTTCAGCAGCCAGTCTGTGAGTGGGACTTTGAAAGGAGCGACGGTGCTGGAGGGGGGACTGGAGGAAGCGGGGCTTTTCTTAGAGAAGTGAGGCGTAGCGGCTTCTCTGGGCAGCTCGATGGGCACTGATAGCAGTCCTGTAGGACTCAGGAAAGGCTGGACTGGAGGGTCGCTTACGAAGCGGGCGGATTCTCTTTGGGAGAGTCTGGGCTCACTCTCGCTGGACCGATAGCTAGCGTTTCCCTGCAGCAAGGGAGGCGACAGTAGTCCGCCAGACCTCTTGGTTTCAAACGGCAGTGACAGCAGACCTTGGCTCTGAGACAAAGTTTGACTCAAGCTCGGGCTTCTGAAGGTGTCCGCATCACTAATAGTGACATTAGAAGACATCGCAGGGGATAAATGCAGCGAGTCCTCTGCTTCAAGTCTACTTTTCGACCTCATTTCCATCGAGTCTGTATACGAACTTTCAATGATTGCACTCGGGTAGGACGGCCTGTCACTCGTGGTTCTCGGGGATACCCCTGGGTCGAGACTGGCTTTGACGGACTTCTGTTGACTGTAGCGGACTAGTTCTTGTTCCTGTGTTGGAAGTACGTGTTCCAGACGGAGACTGCGCATAGCCGCAAGGTCGAAGTTGGGCGCGGCGAAGGAGACTTCTTGGGGAGGGGTTTGGACGACCTTGGAGCCGGGGCCGAGGAAGGCTTGGTATTGGCGACGAAGAGCGCGCCACTCTGTACTCGCATCCATCTCTATCTTTAAAAGTCCATTCAACTTCTGCGGGTTGACTAGGTAGAGGCTGGATGGACTGGCAACCACTAGGGTCCTCGGTATATATTCTAGGATGGTGAAGTCTTATTAGTAGATTTTAACTGCAGACCCAAATCTCTGTAAATTGCAGGAATATAGAAACAGCTTTCCAAGCCTTATGGACTGCTAATCCCTCGTTCGCTCCCTCGGCTCCCTTCCGATCTTTCCCTAAGCCTCTCCTCCCCTAGTAATCAATGGACAAGCCTCACCCCCTTGACGGCAACTCCAGCCTCTCCGACCCTCCCATCGAAGCCAGCTACCTTCTCACTTTCTCTCCTCTGCCCCCTGTCACTGACATCACCCCTATAGCGCCTGTCGATCCCCAGGAACCCTCCATCCACCTAGAGTCTGAAGAGTGCAAAATCTGTGAATGTGAACTGGAAGTGGATAGATTGGTGGTCTTGGGTCGGTGCGACCATGTCTTCTGCGAGCAGTGCTTTCGGGACTATTTGGCCTTTCGACTGTCGGAAAGGAAGATAAAGGATGTGACCTGTCCGGCCTTCAACTGTCCTGTTAGACTGAATGAAGCAGAGCTGAGGAGGTATCTCGACCCGGGGGACTATGAGAAGTATCAGCGGTTTCTGAGGGAAATCGAGCTGGAGAAGAACCCTGACCTTCGGTGGTGTCCGAAAATCGACTGCAGTGGGTATGATTGCGGAGGGGTAGATAAGCGCAAACTGATATGCTGCACCTGCGGCTTCACCTACTGCTTCTACTGTCTGGAAGCCTGGCACCAGGCCGGGAAGTGCAAAGCCGAAGGCGACCGCAAGCTCGACCACTGGGCCAAGACACACAGAGCCAAGTTCTGTCCCACGTGCAGAACTCGCATAGAGAAGCAGTTGGGGTGTAACCACATGACCTGTGTGAGGTGTCACTATGAGTTCTGTTGGCTTTGTGGGGAGACCTTCAATGTAGCACATATACAAATGTGCCCTGTTACGAAGCTAAAGAAGCGAAATCCACCTTGGTTTATATGTCTGGGAGTACTGCTTTTGCCAGTGCTGCTGCCTTTTGCCTTTGTAATTCTCACGATTTTCCTGATTGGCAAGTTTCTGCAGGAAAACGAGCCCGGAGGGTGCTTTTACAACTTCCTGAAGACCTGGTGGGTGTCCTACCCGCTGCTGATACTGCTCGCACTCATACTCACTCCTTTGGTCTTCACCCTCGTCATATTATTTATATTGGGAGCGGTGATGATACAGTGGGGACGATATGTGAAGTACGACTCCAGCTCTTGTCTAAACTGCCTCGCCCGGCGAGTGTATCTGTGGAACAGCCTTTCCCTTGTTCTAGGGATGCTGTTCTGCTGGCTCGTAGTGCTCGCAGTCGCTGCAGTGGTAGTGCTCGGTCCTCCCGTCGGCCTGGCGCTGTTCATCTTCAAGGCAGTGATAGTGGGAGTCAGGTGCTGCTGTGTGCCTGACTTCATGCGGCCGAAGGGAGTGCCCGGCTATCCTGTGGGTTAAGATTGATTAGCACCTAGCTAGGGACTTGCACTTCCAGGGTCAGCATCACTTTGTCGGGGATGATAATGCTGCTCAGACTTCGCTGCAGTTGCAGGCTGGGGATGAACTCTTCGCTTTCATACAGCACGAGGTTCCCCAGGTCGTCTATGCACGCCACCTTCCCTATCAGTACTCTGTGATCACTCAGAGTGATCCTCACGCACTTCCCCAGTAACTGAGTCTGCAGCCACTGTTCATCTTCAGAAGGCGCTTTCAGCCCAGCAACCGCCTGCTCCACCTCTTGGGCCATATTACACTAAGACCGGCTGCTAGCGGGACTCTGCGGAGCTCTCGAAGACTGCGGACTTTCGCTCAGGATTTCCGAGTAGTCGAGGACTGCGGAGGCCTCACTTTCGTCTTCTTCAATGTTGCCTTCGATGGCTGCTAATTGCTGCGTGGCCCTGCGTGTGAACCCTCGCAAGAAGTGGCGGTCTGCGTTGATGGGCAGATGGCCCAGTTTAACGACTTGTGCGAAGAGAGCTTCTGCGCTTGCCTCTTCCTTGAGTTTCCAGCAGCAGGCTGCTAGGTAGTACGTCACTATCAGATTCTTCTTATCCTGCAGCCTCACCTCTGCCAGTGTATCCCTCGCAGCCACATACCTCTGTCGCAGATACAACTCAATCCCATCCCTAATCCTCGGGTGTTTAAACAGCAAATGGTACCCTTTCGCCACCATCACCTTGTGTACATGACTGCCACTATGCATAGCCTCCACAAAGTGGCCTAGTCCTGAAGCAGGGTCGTTTGCATCGAAGTAGGCAGCTGCAAGGTTCAAATGGGCAGCTGAGAAGTTCCCTTAGTGGAAGTTACTTCTGGGGGTGTTTTCGATGGCAAGGACGTAATGCTTGATGGCGAGGGCGAGACGGCCTTGCTGGCGGTAGGCGTTGGCTAGACTGTTGTGGGCTTTGGCGAGAGTGGGGTTGTGGGAGAGGGCTGCTTCCAACTGATCAGTGGCTTCCTGTACCTTCCCGAGGGAAAGCAAGCAGGTGCCTAGGCCGCTTCTTGCCTCAGCATCTGCAGCATCCAGCTCACAGCCCCTTTGCAAGTACCCCGCAGCCGCTGCATAGTCCTTTTCCTCTAGTGACAGTTCACCTAATCTCACATAGACTTTGGCCAAATCCGGGTCTTTGGCCGCTGCCTTCTGATACAGCTCCTTCGCTCTATCGCTTTCTCCCTTCCTTTGACAAATCCCCCCGAGTGTATAGTACGTCTTCGCATCTCCGTCTTGGGATATCGTCACTGCCCTGAGGAAATACGTCTCCGCTTCCTCCGTTCTGCCCTTCGCATACAGGCAAAAGCCCATCTTCACCAGCCAGTCCGCATTTTCAGGGTCTCTTTGCAGCATTTCCTCGTAGAAGCCGAAGACTTTGTTGACTTCCGCTGGGTCACTGACTTGGCTTTCATCCAGCACTTTTCGCTGGAACCCAGGGAAATCAGGCTCTGCCTCGTGGCTTGCCTGAGTCCTAGCAGTGAGCGGCAGCTTCAGTTCGTCTTTCTTCGAACAATACGCACCCATTACTGATCCGCAATAATGAAGATAGTCCGACTTCCAAATAGCGACTTTACAAGTGAGGACTTGAGTGCTGACTTAGCCCACAGAAGGAACCAAAACACACTGTTTCAGCCCAAAGCAGACCGAAAAGCTCGTGGAAATCAGTACCTAGACGCCTCCTCCCAGTTTCAGTAGGTCTTATATAGCGATAAAAGCGCAATTCGCCAAACTATCAGCCGGCTAATGTTCTGCAAGGCAGTGGACCGATTCCTATTCTGTCTCATTGTGGTCTTCACTAGTATCGTCGTAGTGAGTGTCGCCCTGCAAGACAACTTGGGCTCGGCAAAGCCGTATGTGCTCTCAGTGGAACTGGGCATCTTGGCGGTATTTCTGGTGGAACTGGCGCTCAAACTGTGCGCAGTGGGAATCGCCTTTTTGAAGGATTGGTGGAATGTGGTGGACTGGGTGGTTGTCGTGGCTAGCATTGGCCTAGTGATCGTAGAACTAGTGAACGAGGACACTATCGGCTACGCAGAGCTGAGTTCCACACTTCGGCTCTTCCGACTAGTCATTACCTTCAGGAAAACTAGTGAATTCCGCAGGATCCGCCATACATTTAAAACAAATACCTTGCTGGAAAACTATAACATGGAAATGGCGTATGAACGGGTGCAGGGACTGCTGCATTTTCTACTGCTGGAGCCTTTTGTGGCCTCCAATAAGCCGTTAGTGGATGAAATCAATTGGTGTATTGATGTGATTTCGTCGAATAAGCTTTTTGACCCGGTGTTCCCGGCGCAAAAGGACGACGCTCAGGGCGACAAAGACAACAGCGACCTAATGAAGCTCGTTAAGTTCTTTTCCGCCCACCCCGGCAACTCCACACTGCAGTCCAAGCGCAGGAGCAGCAGCATGCAGCGCTCCGAGACCCTCAACCTGCGGTCAGGACTGAGTGACGAAGTAGTGGAGTGTTTGACGGAAGTCGACTCGGGGGATTTCGACGTGTTTCACTTAAAGGAACTGACGAAAGGACAGGAGTTGGTGACTTTGATGCATATATTGTTCGGCAGGACGGACTTGTGCTTGACGACTAATCTAGCGCCTGCGCAGATGAGGGAGTTTGCGGTGGGCGTGCAGAGTGCATATCACGTGGAGAACCCCTACCACAATGCCACCCATGCAGCAGATGTGCTGCAGTCCATCCACTTCTTCCTAGGGACTTGCAGGGTTGAGGACTTCCTGAGCACTTCGCCGTTGGAACTGGCAGGCGCGTATTTGGCGGCTGCGATACATGACATGGACCATCCAGGAGTCACGAATGCGTATCTGATGAATACACAAGCGAAACTTGCACTGCGCTATAATGACCATTCCGTGCTAGAAAACCACCACGTTGCCAGCGCATTCGCCCTGACCTTGGAAGAAGACAAGGACCTGTTCGCCCAACTCCAGCCGGACGACTACCGCCACATCCGCATGGTGATGATTGAAATGGTCCTCGCCACTGATATCGCCCAGCACTTTGCGCTGCTGATGAAGTTCAAGGGGAAGTTTTTGAGCTCCCACTCGGAAGTGACGGTGGATGACAGAGTGATGGCTTTGTCGTTTCTGCTGCATGCGGCGGATATCAGCAACCCTTCTAAGCCTTGGAACTTGTGCAGGCGCTGGGCGGGCTTGGTGCTGAAGGAGTTCTGGATACAGGGGGACCAGGAAAGGAGTCATGGTCTGGAAATAAGCTACCTAATGGACAGATACACTGTAAATGTGGCGAAGTCGCAGGTGGGCTTTATCGATGTAATCGTGAAGCCTGTATTCCTCCTACTGAGGGAAATAACCGCCAAATTCGAAGATTCCTGCGTCCTCCTGACTGCCAACCGAGAGAAATGGGCAGAAAGAATGAGCGACACTAGTCTAATAGATGAAGATCGGACCATTACAGAGATGTCCAAAGACCATTAATAGTGTTAATCCTTGTTTCTTGGACTTCTAGTGCTTGAATCTAAGATTTCGACTGTGCCATCGTCCGTTTCCTCCTCTCTTCTCTCCACATATGTGACTGTTTTGAAGCAGCACCAGCCTGAAACCACAGGTTCCTGCACTTCCATATTCGACTTCCTGCCCTTCCTCGGCCTTTCCGCAGTCATAGTGGAGAGACAGTCCTCACACCCTACACAGCGATACAGCTTGGGCTGGGAAAGAAAGGTGTAGCAGTCTGTGCAGTAGCAGTGGGTTTCGTGCACTACGCGAGTGGCGGTGTTCACTCGGCAGGTCAGACAGATGCGCCTGTGCAGAGTGGGGCTGGAAGTCGCTTCGTGTGAAAAGGGCAGAGGACTGGCTAGGATGGACTCTGCGAAGGAGGTGGAGACAGGCACAGAGCAGCTAGGACAGTTGACGTTCAAATCAGTGTATCCGTGAGAGGCGAACTCGTAGAAGTTGAGAAAGCACTGTCTGCTGCAGAAGCAGTGGCCACACTCCAGCCTGACTTCCTCCTCCACTGCTCTCCTGCTGAGACTCAGTCTGCAGGCCTGTTTGCAGTGGAGACACACCTGCGTCTCCACTGCTTCAGTAGGCTCCTCAGGGGGCGTTTTCCTCCTATCCCGGATGCGAAATTCAGTGGTGTCTTCTGGGGTTGATGAACTTTCGACGGAATTGATAGTTTGAGTTGCGGCTGCGTAGGACTCTTCTGCAGGCCTGGAAGCCTGGCTGAACTGCTCCTCCGTGCCGAAGTCATACCGAGAGTAGCACACTGGGCAGGTGATTTGGTACCAGACAATAGAGTCTATGACACTGAGGAAGGCTACAGCAGGGATACAGGCCTGACAGAACCTTCCATGACAGGGGTAGGTGAAGTAGACCTGCGCCCCTTGGGCAATATGCTCACACTCCATGAACTCCACAGAGATAGGTGCAGTGTAATGCAGGGACTGAGGCCGGGCCAAGTGCTCTTCTAGTGTGCGGAAGTCTGGCCGCTGTTCAGGCTTGACCCGTAGCATGTCTCCGAGTAGGGCTTGCAAGGGCTGGTAGGTGATGCTGGTCAGCTCCTGGTCGGTGGCAGTCTGCAGAGTGGCTAAGTCGGCTAAAGTGACGGGTGGAGCGAGTTTATACATGGAGAGGAGTGATAAGCCGAGGGAGTAGACGTCGGATTTGATAGGACTGTATATGCCGTTAGTACTGGTTATGTCCAATAGCAGCTTTTTCAACTCCGGACTCATGTAAAATGGAGTCCCAATTATCGTATATTCAGAAGTCATCATGGAAAAGCTGGTCGAACTGCCAAAATCTCCCAACATTACCCGCTGATTATAGTCAATAAAGAGATTTTGCGGCTTAATATCACGATGCGCTATACCCTGCTTTTGTAGCATCGCCAACACACTAATCAAATCCTTCGCAACTTGCATGATTTCATCATTTGACCAGGGACAGGAGTTCCTGCTCCGGTATGTGATGTCCTGGTAGAGGTCCTTTTCGACATATTGGAGGATTAGAACTAAGACGTAGCAGCCGGGGTCCGACTCGAAGTAGAAGTAGTCATACAGCTCCAATACATTTGGGTGCTGAGGCAAAATCTGCTGGTTTTCTGCTTCTCGACGACAGCGAGCCGCGGTCTGCTGGTCCAGGTTCCACAGGGCCTTTATGGCCACCTGGACTTTACTGCTTTCATAGAGACCGTTGAAGACTAGAGTGGAGTTGGCGGAGTAGAGTTGAGAGCCACGTCTCAACCCCTTCCTCCGCAGCTCCTCATCCAGCCTCTTAACCACCTCCCTAACACTCATATTACCCTCCATCCTTACCTACTGTCTCCACGTGTCTCATACCCGTCTCCAAGCTTCGGACTAAATCCTCTACTGCCCGCCCCTGACTTGCTCTTAGGCGACTGCAAAGGAGACGTAGCAGCCGACTTCGCACTTTGTAGAATTCTCTCTATGCGTTTCGGCGCTAAGGACAACTTCGCCACTCGACTTTCACTGCGCGTTTTCACCATCCCATGCAAATTCGCAAGTGCGGAAGAGGTGTTTTTGAAGCGTTTCGACAGTCTTTCCAGTTCGAGTTCCCGCTGTCGGAGTAAGTCTTTGAAGCCGAGTTCGTGCTTGAGGTGCAGAGCGTCGGCCTCGATGGCTTGCTTGCTGGCGATTTGCCTGCGCGCCTGCTCGATCTTCTCTTGGGTCGTGGTGAGGAACCGCTCTGCGTCTATCTGCTCGAGGTTTGCGATTTTGAGGTTAGTTGCGTGGGCCTCCTTGTACTGCTTCGCCTTAATTAGTGACTCTTTCGTCTTGCGGGCAGAGAGCAACTGCACGCTGGGCTTCGGCAGCGTAGGCAGAGCAGCTGCATACTGCTGCACCAGACTTTCCACCTGCACACTCTGCCTGTCCCTCAACTCCTCCTCCAGCCTCGCAGCCGCAGTCCTGTACTCCGTCAGTCTGCCCTCCCACTGCGCCCGAAACTCCGCGAACTCAAAGTCATGTGCGGACTCCAGTTCCAACTTTTCATGCTGTTGCTGGGCTTGCAGGTGGCGCTCAGACGCAATTTTGGCCTCTGCCGTTAGTTGTCCGATTTGCCGCAGGACTGAGTCCGCTTCGAGGAACTTCTCTTGGGACTCGAGCTGGCTTTGGCGGGCTTTGAGGAGGGTGATTTGCTGGGAGAAGTCGGATTGGAGGGTGAGAGGCTGTGGCAGTTCCATGACTAATGGATGATTAGCTGTACGGACTAGTAGGAGTTGGTGTTGAGGGAGGGTTAGGGAGATGGCTGGTTATGTATGCGTAGAGGAATTTTAGTATGGGATAAGCGACTTTTGTATGATATTTGCAGCTTTTATCTAATAAATCTGATAGTCTGTGGCATTTCCCCCTCTAATCGCTGAATTTCCGCGTATATGTTACTTTCAGTATCTCTTTAAACAGTCTAATCTGCACATATTCACCGATCAGTGGTGTGATTTCTATACAAAATGCCTAAATTGGCTGAATTTCTCTATTAATCTAGATGAAAGCCGAGTTTTCTCTACTAGAAGCCGACAACTTCCCCTCCCAACTCTCCTCCGGATACATCGACACCGCCGGAAACACCCCACTTTCCTCCCCCCACGCATACACCAGTTCCTGCGGGAACAGAGAATAGGGAATATCCAACTTCACCCTATGCGCTGACAGCAACTGCACCTTGTGTTCAGGCACTGACAGGTCCTTGAGTCGCTCCTTCACCTGCTCCGGGTTGGAAATGTCGAGTTCTTTGGCTAGGTCTAGGAAGCACTTTTCAGTGTTGATTAGAGAAAGCAGGTCCATGTCTTCCAGTAAGTTCATTAGAAGGCGGATTTTGTCGTCGATGGAGTCTTTGCCGCCTGCGATGGAGACGATGTCGTCGGCTGCGGTGGAGACTTGGAAGTCTCGGCGACTGGTAGGGGCGGCAGCAGCGGTCATTTTTAGCACTTCGTTGTGAATATGCTCTGTTGGGTTAGTGATGATACTCCCATCCACTCCCCTCTCATAATACACATGAAGTCCTGAGAGTTTCCACAGTCCCCATTTAGCCAGCAGCACTGCGCCCGTCTTGAAGCCCCAACAAACCACTCCACTCAGCACTCCCACTACAAACAGCCAGTAGTCCAGAAAGGGGTTCACAGGCCAGCACTTGAACATCTTCACTCCCACTGCACAGCTCAGCACTCCCAAGCCGAACAGAGTGATTGTAAGGAAGAACTGAGAACTGAGGCCGGACAGAGCGAGTTCCTGGCCTCGTTTGAGGGTGCGCAGAGAAGGAGAGTGGGGGACAGGACTGCACAGAGCCCAGCGAGTAGCTCTGCCCTGGTACTGTCTCCTAACACCCTGCACTACAGTGCTCAACTGCGCCTTCCCTGTCATCTGCCTTCCCCAACTCAACAGCCAGTTCACCACTCCCTCCAGCACTGCCACTACAGTCAGGAAGTAGAAGCAGTACAGCATATGACTGCGGTACAGACTGAGTCCTAGGTAGGCGTAGAGTGTATAGGCGAATAGGGAGTATCCAGCACTTAGCCAGCCGGCCACTACATTGAGAGAGTTGTCTGCGGCTTCCCGGAGTGTATTGGTCACTTCGATTGCGGAGTCGTCGATGGGTTGGAAGGGTAAAGTGCGTTCGTACCGCTTTATTATGATATCAAGCACGTAGAACTTGTGAAAACGCACTAAAATTACCTGATTCAGGGTCCGGACTAGGACAATTAGGCCAGTGCAGACCATAACTAGCGATAACCGCTGAGAATTGAGCAGCATTAGGTACAAACTCAGCTTTAAAGCCAGCTTGCTAGGCAAAATATACAGGTCATCCTGCAAAAACGCATACAAAACCAAAGATGCAGCGTAGGAAACACACATGAAAATGGCAATCCAGGCAGCTCCGTACTCTGTGAAGATAGGGAAACTGCCGAAAGAGTCGTAAATGATTGCAATAAAGAGTGACAGGATAGCAGAGGCGAGCACAGGGCCCTGTTTTCGAGGCAACTCCCTGCTTTCTTCTTGTGCTTTGAGGTGGACTTCGTATGCAAAGCCAGCGCTTTCTTTGAGCGGAACCAGCAGGGAAACGGACCACTTAATTAGCAGTAGGCCTGCCATGAGTAGGGCAACGCCCAGCCGGCCTGCCTGGTACCGCACAATTCTAGCGTCTTCACTCGACTTTATAGGAGTAATGTCGTTGTAGTCTCCGACTTGAGAGTCCCAAGTCTGGACAGGCACGATAATTGCCCACAATATAGTGAAGCCGCCAATATACAGACTGAGAACTGCCCAAATACTCTATATAAGACTTACTGCAGAGGCAACCAGGTACTGTCGTAGGAACACTAGTGCTCCAGACTGACTTCGGTTGCGGCCAATGAGGAGCAATATGAGGAAGGCGAGTAGGGGGATAGCCAGTAGAAGCAAGCACAGAACGAATACAGAGGCGTAGTACTCGCTGGCGCGGAAGCCGTCGAAGTCGAAGCAGTCCAGCCAGTTCAGAGGGAAGAATTCGAAGTGGAAGGCGTAGCTGGTGGTTCGATTGCTCACTCCGTCCTCAAAGTCCTCGAAAACTAGCTGCGCCTTCAAAATCTCTTTCTCCTTCGAAGTCCGCTGGTAAAACCCAACCTCCAGCGTGACAGTCCGCGGCACCAACCCCGACTTCCACCCTTCCCCTTGCAGTTTCCTCCTCGTAAGCACAGGAATCAGACTCACTCCCGGGATCTTCGCCCCCTGCTTCGTACTAACCGCCAACTCCTTCTGTGTAATTGTCTGTCTAGTCAGGTAGAACGCAGGGTACTGGTCTTCCTTGTTATCAGCTGTGTAGTACCGCTTGACGTTGGATTCGAACCAGCGAGTGCGGTGTGCGCTTTGCTATGTAGGGCTTACAGCGAGGTCCAGACCGTAGTCGCAAAACAGGGAAATTGAGCAGGTGTCTGCCTGCACTGCTTGAGCGAAGTTATAAGGATCGATGGGAATTGCGGGAGATATAAGATTGCAGCGGGAATCCGCCATCAAGTAGTTGATTGGCAGGTAGGATCCGTACCCCGGGGAGCAGTCCGATATGAAGGGCAAGTAGGGTAGAGAGTACCACTGGAAGGTGGGGATTTCCTGCCAAACGTCATTATCAGAGAGAGAAGTAGAGAAATTATTCGTGTACAAATCAGTAGTGAAGTTCACAAGTGTAAGGAAAGCCCTGCTTTCCAGACTCGCAGAGCCGCTTTGCAGCTTTCCACTCCCGTCCACTGTGAATATTTTGTTAAGATTCACAGGTATTTCGTAGGCCGCGGAGCTTGCGGCTGTCAGCACTGCTACGAAACCAAGTTCCTGGTCGGTTTTCTCTCGGTCAGACATCGTGTTTTCCCTCACTTTCGCCTTGTTCCAGTCTACAGTCTGCTGGAAATTCCCATCTAAGAACTCCAATCTGAAGGTCACAAGTGCAGGCTGGGCCGCCAGTAGGCCAATTGTAAGAGTCCCATTGGTCTGAAATAGCTCCCTTTCGTTGAGGTTTAAGGGCAGTTTGTGCTTGCTTCCCTCGACTGTGTGGCTGATGATCATCACTCGCAGAGTGTTATTTGTATTGCTTTGGGTCTGTCTGCCCTGGCTACTCCCTTCGAAATCCAGCACAGCTACAAGTTGATAGTCCTCAGGGATCCTCGCCTGGGTGTAAATCTGCAGGAAAGTCAGGTCGAACAGGTAGTAAGAAAAGGGAGCAATGGAAAAAGGCGAAGTGGCATACTGCGTAGAGAGAATCGAGACATTGTAGAAGTTGTCAGGGTCTCTGTAGCAGGCGGTCAAGGTCCCTGCTCCGGTGTTGGAGATGGTCCCTGGCGGACATTCCTGCATTTCCGGGGTGCCTGCGGGACAGTAGTACCGGGTTTGGCAGAGTAAGCCGAGGCTGCAGGTGGCTACGACTGAGCAGGACTTCTCCCCGCCTTCCTGTGCTGAAGTACCAATCGGACAAAACCTCCCCTCAGGACATATATTCTGCACAGCCTGCGCTAAAGAGGCAGTGCCAGGGAAGCAGTACGACCCTGCAGGACAGGGGAAGTCCGCCTTCGAAGCCCTGCTAGTGCCTGCAGGACAGTAGTAGCCGCTAGGACAAGGAGTCGAAGTGGAGTTGTCCACTGTAGCAATGCCTGCGGATATGCATACGACTCCAGCAGGACAGGACTGGCAGCTGCCTATAGCAGTAGAGCTGGGCAAAGGGTTGTAAGTGCCTTCAGGACAGTTGACACAGTCCAAAGGTCTGGTTCCAGCCTCTCGATAGGTTCCTGGAGGACAACTAACAGGCGTAACTGTGCCTACCAGGTTGCAAGACTTGCCTGCAGGGCAGTCCAGACACTGAGAAGCGCTGAAACTGCCGTTGTAAGTCCCTGGCTTGCAGTAGATCGGAGAGGTGGCGACAGTTGCATTAGGTAGTAGTTGCGAGTTCCCCCCGGCACAGAAAGTTCCTGGAGAGCAAGGCAGCGGCCTACTCAGCACAGTGGAGGTGAAATCCTTCGTGGAAGTGCCGGCCAGGCAGTAGTAGCCGGGAGGACACAGACTGGACAGGTTGTTTACGCAGTAGAAGCCTGCAGGACAGGCGGACTCCTTGCTGAGTCCTCTGAGAGCGCAGAGGAAGCCAGGGTTGCAGGGCTGGCACAGGGATTGCTGGTATTCAGGCTGGAACGTGCCTAGGGAGCACTCGATTTCCGCTGCAGAGTTCACTGGGCAGTAGTGGCCAGGTGTGCAGGGCTTCGGCCTGCCCGCTACACTGGCAGTGCCGCCCACAGCCACTGCTACTTCCGTCATGCTAATTCCCACGCTATCGCAGTAGAACCCTATGGGACAGTCTCCCGGCCCACTGAGTCCAGTAGCGTCGCACTTCCTCCCTACGAGACACAGCTTTGGAGCAGTCATTCCATACTCATCACAGTAATGCCCTAACGGACAAGTGATGCAGCTGCCCTGTTGCGCTGTATTTTGATAAGACCCTTTCGCACAGTAAGTCTGCACCTTCGAAGCAGACATGCAGTAAGTCCCGGGAGAGCAAGGACTAGGACTAGTGGTCAAGTCTGTAGGACAGAAGGACCCAACAGGGCACTCTTTGCAGTCGGTTTGGCCGGGTTGGTCCTGGTAAAAGCCAGCTGTGCAGCCAATTGGCTCATTGAGAGTGTCTCCATCGCACTTGTAGCCTGGAGGACAGATGCACTTCTGACTACAGGACTGGCATATAGCCGGTGCATTGATAAAGTCTGGTACGAGGATGTAGTACGCCTCAGCATGGTTACAGATAGACCCGTATTTGCCCATAGGACAGAAGAAGCCGGAGCCACATGCAATCAGTCCCTATGTAAGTCTTACGAGGGAGTTCGAACTGCCTTTAGGACAGAAGAACCCTGAGCCGCAGGGCTGCGGAGTGTATGGGTCTGCAGTGTTTACCTTGCTTTGATAAGCTCCGATTTTGCAGTAAGTGTCCTGAGGACAGGGTATAGGATCCGGCAAATCCGTACTAGTCAAGTCCTGCACTGCTCTACTAGTGCCAGCCTTGCAGTAGTACCCGGGAGGACAGGGCTTTGCTCTGCGGATAATGCCGAATGAGTCGCACACGAACCCGGCATCACAGGGGATGTGGGCAGTGAGGGCTTTGCAGAAGCACTGGTAGCCCGGCTCACACAGGATACAGGCAGTTTGGGAGGAAGAGGGCTGATAGGAGCCCAGGTCGCAAGGAATAGGAGCTAGTAGGTAATAGTTACTGTGATTAGGAGGACAGTAATGGCCTGGTGGGCAGGGAGAACAGAGGGCTGCAAGGGCGAAAGTGCCCGCTGGACATATCCCTGTGTATGTGAATATCATCGAATTCGCATCTTCTGTGTATGTAAGCCCGCCGTTAGCCGACAATCTCACTACTATCGTCGTTGTCCCCCAAGCAGCTTCATAGGGAGGAATCACTATTTGGGCTTTGCGATCGTCGCAAAGACCCACAGGCTTGATTGCGTAGCCCATAAAAGCAACCAAAACCAGGTCTTCAAAGCAGACAGATAGACCAGTGACTTCGATAGGAATTGAGTACCCGCCGTGGTTGTGGCCAGTAAGGACTGGGGAAGGCCCTGGGATCAGGTTGAGACTATAGTAGACGAAGGGAAGCTGAGTAGATACAGTGGCACCTAGATAGCCACAGTTCAGACGGATGTAGTAGGTTGTACCAGGAGTTAAAGAGCTTGCTAACAAGTCACAGGTGGAATGCGCGCTTCCTAAATAGACGAATAAGCCGGCAACGGACTCAGTTGTGCCGTCTATTGAGGCAAAACAGCTACAATGAGGGGATAAACCCACTCCGTGGACAGGGACGGAGCAGGTCCCTGAGTCGTACAGCGCTAATATCTGCCCAGCTTGCAGGTAGGCTATCAGAACCGGAGTCGGCGGAAGTATATAGGAAACTAAGTCCTTCGCAAACCCTGTCCAGCCCCCAGTTTCCCCATACATAAAGGCTTTCGAGCCTCCCACTGGAGGCGGATACGGCAGTTCACAAGTAATAGTTTTAAACGAAGGGTCAGTAGGCGAGGCAGAAATAGACACGAATTCGCACTCTCGATAAGCGACATAAACGGCAGTGCCTAGGTTATAGCCTGAGACTTGGAGGAGGACTAGCTGCTCGGGAGTGGTCTTTTGGCAGGAGAGGCTGTTTCCCAGCTGAGTGCAGGCGGGATTGGTAGTTTCCACTTTGGTGATTTCCGGGCGGACTCGGCACTCTACGCCTTGGCATAGGAGTACAGACTGTATAGGACTGAGCAGTCCCCCACCATCCTCTACCCAAAAGGTCGCTTTTCTATAGCTAATATCCGCCTCAGGAGACCAGGTATAGTCCATAGGCAAGACTCCCGCTGCCAAATCATTGGGTAAAGCGTCACTGTAGCTGTAGTGTACTAGGAGACTTCCCGTCTCTTCATCTAGAGCAGACAGAGAGAAGGAACTGAACGTTTGACTTTGCAGCCGGTCAATTACTTGAGTAGGAACAGGGGCGAGATAAGGCAAGTCATTGACTTCTACAATGGTAAAGTCCACACTCACTATCACATCTGAAAGCCCATCACTGACCTGGATTGCTACAGTTTCCAGCCCTCCCTGTGTCGGAGTGTAGTCGTAGGAGCCCCAGGAGTGCAGGGAAAAGCCACTAGGAGCTGCTCCTTGCAGCGTAAACTTCATGTCTCTGGGGAAAGAGTCCACATCAGTCCAAGCGACTGTCCCAGAGTTGTACTGGTCTTCAGTGACTGTGAAGGCTTGAGGAACACAGACAGGCGGGGTCACTTGCTCAACTGGGGAAATCACTAGGGAGTAGAGGGCTGTCCGCACTCCATCAGAACAGCTTAAAGTGACCAGTTCAGAGGCGTACTCCCCCACAGTAGGCGCATACTTCAGTGTCCCTGCACTAAATGCGAACTTCAAGGACGTGGAAGTAGCTTTGAAGCTAGTACTGGAAACAGACGTTTGGCAGTGAAAAGCAGCACTCCACTCAGTAACTGTGTCAGTCGAAGCACTCGAAACTGGCACTCCCAGAGTGATTCTAGGGTCGAGGAGCAGGGCAAAGGACGCAGATTTGGTATTGGCAGGGTCTGATAAGGCCACAATCTGCGTAAGAGTGATTGATAGGGTGTACGGCCCGATATAGGAGGGATCAGTAGGCACTTCCCAGGTGATTATCCCGTAATTAGGGTCGATAATGGGTATTGGAGGAGTCAAATTAGGCCCAGAAACACTCATTGTATATATAAAATCGCTAATACTCATATAAACAGCGCAGAAAGAGTCCACTTGGACCCTGGATTTGTACGATTCTCCTGGAGTTGCGCGGAGTAATGGGAGGGAAAAGGAGAAATCGCACCTGGGAATCAGGTCAAATCGGTATATTGTCCCTATTTCCTGCGAATAGACAGTGTCTTTTACTGCAATAACCACCTGTTCCCGGTCTTCAGGCACTACAGGCGTCCAATTCACTGTATTGCCTGATAAAACCAGTCCTGTCGGAGCCTTAATTAGCGTATATTGCAAGGAATGACTCACAGGACTAGAGCACTTTGTGTTCAAATCCAGGGAAAATGTACTCGAAACCGCATTTATCGCAATGGTTTTCTCAGATATGGAGAGATCTGTGCATATTGGGACTTGTGGCTGCTGCGAGTCGACCGAAACAGTATAACTTCTGCTGACTGGGACATCCTTTGTCCCAATCCAGACGACATTTATGGTAATTTCCACACTGGTGCCTTCTAAGCCGATTGCAGGGTTCCATACCAGTACTCCAGGTGCAGAAAAGGTCACTACAGAGGGAGAAACTGTGAGAGATTTTACCTTGGAAGAGTCACTTGGGTACTGGACCCCTCCTGCGGATATGGTAAAGCTGCGAGACCAGAGGAAGCCGACCCGTGCAGTGAGGTCATTAGGGCTAAAATCACTAATAAGGGGCTGGAAGTCAGGGTAAATTCGGAAAGGGAGACTGAGTACATAGGCGGAATGGCTGTCTTTGCAGCGGATTCGGATCAAATGAGAGGGAGATAGAGTGCTTTCCGCACTTCTGTCCCAGGTAAGGATGTTACTACTCACTGGATAGGCCTGGCAGTCGCAGGTAATTAGGTCGTTGTCAGCATCCCTAGGCTGCAAAGCAGCCACAATATCGAGTACGCAATTATCAGTAATGAGGGAAACAAAGCAGCGCTGAGCAGCTTCAAGAGGGCTTAATGGCCTAAGCGTCGGCACTGCATTTGAACGCACTTCTACTGAGTATGCACCTGACACTCCTATATATCCCTTACCAGCAGCAGGACTGCCCTTCAACTCTGCTGAAATCGTAAAGGTGAAGACTGCGGCTGTCTGCGGCCGCCACCATAAAGCGCCCAGCCTGTCCATTAGCAGTCCATCCGGCTTCGGCAGAGTTAGATACAGAGAAGCGATATCGAAGGTCTGAATACCACTTTGCCACACAGTAGCTACAGGGTGGGGACTCAATTCGTGCAGTTCTTGGCCGATGTATAGGTGAGTGGGAAGGTCGTTGAGGAAGATGGAGATAGGGGAAAGGCAGGGCAAGGTGTAAGTCTTAGAGGCGCAGTACTGCTCTGGAGAGCAGCTCTTCAAGTCAATAGTGAGTAGACCTGCAGTGGGACTCGCCCACGAAAGGGTCAAAGAAGGGTCGATTACCACTCCCACAGGACTGGCAATTAGACTAGTACTCAGCTGATTTGCAGGGAAATAGAGGTGAAATAGGTACTTTGGCAGTTGCACAGACCACGGCTTTCCTGCATAGCAAAGCATCACATCACCATCAAATGGTCGAAACTCAGGCGGCAGTCCCCTTAGTACTGACACCACAGCAGTAAAGGACACAGCTGCAGAGCTGCACTTCGGATCCGTAGCAGTCACTTTTAACGGTGATATCGAGGCATAACTCGGACTAGTCCATTCCACATTCCCTGAACTGTGTATAAATGGTAAATTTACAGTCACAGAGGGAACTGATGAGCCGCCCGAGGCCGCTATTGCAGCTGTCCACGGAATTCCATCATAAGCAAGCAGTTTGTCTGGTGGTAACTTGATAAGGAGTATAGAGGGGAGTACCGTCACTGAAACAGTGTCTGTGACTTGGTTACTGAAAGGGTCTGTTACTGTGTAGGTGAAAGTGAAGTCGGAAGGGGGAGTTGCGTACGTCAAGAGGCCGGAAAGGAGGTGAATAGTCACAGGGGCAGTGGCTGTATAGCGCAAATAGGGGGTTAGACTTGAAGTTGGGACTGTTTTTTTGGATAAATCCAACTGATAAGCGTTTCCGGAGAGGACACATTGGTCTGTTGTCAGTAAAGACACAGAGAAACTGGGGATAATGCGAATATCTACGAATCCAGTGGCTAAATTGCCTGCTTTTAGGGCATAAATTCGCAATCTAATATCATCACTACCCACTGATACATGGATAACAGCCTTTAGACGGTCATAAGTAGCAGGTAGCGAGCCCCATAGTTTATCCATTGGGACGGGAACAGGGGTATTAGTCAAGTCTAGTATGGTCAAACTGATGTCTTCATTGCAATTTCCAAGTGTCCACACAGGCACTCTTGGTGCAAAGTGGAAAACTCCTGTGCAATAGATAGAGACAGTGAAGCCTGTGAATGCATACAAGCAATGCGCAGTCCTTACCTCTACTGAGGGGTGTAAGTCCCCACAAGTACTCGTAGGAACTTCCACCCAACTGCCTGCTATAGTATAAGTGCTGGGCACTGTATCAGATACAGAGTACACTATTGCCTTTTGTCCATTCAAATTGATCCACTTTTCAAGGTCGACATAGCAAGTTTCTCCCTGAAAGCACTCTTGGACGAGGACAGGGTAGAGACTGGGACTGGGCCCTGTCAAGTCCACTTGAAAGGTCCTACTGGTCGTAGAGCACGAGTCCTAGTCTGGAACTTACAGAGATGCTGGCTGTGTACAGGCCTGCGGTTGGTGGAGTGCCACTGACTAAAAAGCCTCCTGCGATAGAGAGAGTCGGGGGAGATATGTCAGTCGTTAGAGGGTCATTATCAGGGTCGGAGTAGAGGAAAGGGTAGTTTAGTTGGCATAAAGGGTCAAGTTGTAGGTGGGAAATAGGCTTCAAAACAGGCGGTGAATTCACTGCAAAGTCAATATTTGCTGATTGCGTAACTCCGCCCACATTCCTAACCTCCACATTTACCGTCACTCCGCTATCTCCAGGCTCTGGCACCCACCATATCTCCGGCCAAAGCCCTGAGTAGTCCACCACCATTGAGGCTGTTAGTCCAGTGATTGTCCACTTGTGAGCCCCGGGCCCACTGAAGTCAGTATCAACAGCATAGAGAGGGGTTTTGGAAATAGTGTTGGGCTCGGTGCAGACTTGGGCAGGAAGGACTAGGGAAATAGGGGAACAGATAGGGTTCATTGTGAGGGAAAAGAGAGAGCGATAGGTGAGTCCAGCGGCTGTGAGGCTAATTTCAAAGTTATTCGATATACTGCCTGTATATGCAATAGTCCCATCAGAGGCAATGGTTAAATCCGGAGTCGCGGACTCCACAGTGAATACCACTGGTAGAGAGGAAGGTAGTTTTGCTGCTATAGTGGGTTGATAGGAGTAGACTAGGCCTGGACAGGTCTGTCTAAGGTGACTAGGCACTCCCCAGTGCATTACCGCCCCGAAGCTAGTGGAGTCATAAGCGAACCCTTCGCTGGAGTAGGAGTGGATTTCCACTTCGAACATTTTGTCCTCATGACTCGGAGTATAGGGCCAACTTAGGTCGTCTCCAGTAAGCAACATGCCTGGAGGTCCAGATATCAATTTCCAACTGCCTACCATTAGTCCTGATACTGTATATGTAAACAGCCCTTGATAAGGGACTTTCAGCGCCAAAGGGACAGAAATCGTATTTGCGACCTTCAGAGTTAACTGAGTGGAGTGGCTACTTTCAGCTAAATCGATGGTAAAATCGCTGTTTATTGTAACGTCTGGAGTAACCACTCGAATAAACATATCCACACCGTCGGTTACTATAGTACCGCTGGCAAAGACTCCTCCAGGGGTGAAAGAACTCTCCTACGTGGACATTACTCGCAACAGAAAGGGAAACTGCTGATTGACGGAGTAGAAGAAGATATAGCCGAGAGCCATCCCTGGGACATCAGAAAGGGCACTAGGAGCGGTTTTCAGGGTAATGCTCTGAATAGCGCTATCCAAAGTCCCTCCCACCAGCATGGTCTCTGCAGGGGAAAGGGTGAAAGTAGACATTTGGCCAACTATATTGTAGGAAGTTGCACTGGAGTCGATAACTGCTAGAGTAATGTCAGTAAAACCGGAAGTAGACGAAGCTGCAGCGATTATAGCAATAAAAAACCACTTATAAGGCTCTGTAAAGCCTGGCAAAGTCACTATTCGTCCCGAGACAGCTTCCAATTTAAGCCCTGCGTCAATAGTCAACACCAAAGCGCCCCCACTAAAGCCTATCACAGTACTGAGACTTGCGATAGAATTAGGCAAATACATGTAAAAGGACAGGGTGAAATAGGGAAAAGGGACTGCTAGGCTGCTCAGAGAGACAGACACACTGAATTTAGTGGAAATCGGGGCGTATTGCAGGGTTGACAGGTACTTGTAGCAGTCTAATGTATGTAGAAGAGGGGAAAACGAGGGTTGGCAGGTTAAGCAAGTCCCAATGTCGCAAATTAGGCATTGAAATCCGCAATTTTCACACAGACCACTGCTATTTATATACTGGTCACTATTGCAAGCCTTACAATCCGCACTTAATAGGCTAGTAAATGCCAATCCCGGGTTACACAGACTGCAAACTGCTGAAGAACATGAGAAACAGCCAGTTCCACAAGCCACACAGACGGAAGTATCGAACCAATAGCCAATATGACATACAGAACAGAGAGAAGCAAGGGAACAGCTGTCGCAGTTACTCATACAGTTGTGGCATTCTCCGTCCAGGCCGGTGAATTGGCCACTTTGGCAGAGAATGCAGTCAGCATTTGGAGGGGAATCGAGGGCGTAGTTTGAATCACAAATATCACAGCGACTTCCAGAGGAGCAGGAGATGCACTTCGCTCCACAGGGCTCGCTGAGTCCTGATGCAGTCACATAGAAGCCCGCCGCAGAAACTCCACAAGTGCTGGCGGAGGCACATATCGAGCAGTTGGAAGTGCACGGAGTACAAAAAGGCGGCCATAGCCCCACATCACAGCAAGCATTTTGCCCAGAAATCGGCACTTGATAAGGGGCAAAACAGCTACTGCATGCAATAGATGAGGAACAGAGAGTACATAGAGCACCGCATTGGCTGCAATAGCCACTATCTAGGAAGTAACCAGCCTCGCATAAATTACAACTCAAAAGTGACACGCAGGTAATACATTTAGACGTGCAATCTGTGCATTTGTTCCCTCCATCCATAAATTGAGAGGTGAGACACTCACAGTGCGGAGAGGGCGGACTGCTTTGCACGAAGGTAGTCAGGCAGGAGTCACAGGAACTGGAGTCGTGGCAAGTTTGGCAGTAGTTGCCGCAAGGGTTGCAGGTTGTTCCTGTGAAGAAGTGACTAGGACTGCAGGTGATGCATATCTGCGAAAGTGAGCAACTCACACAGTTACTGATGCAGTTTTGGCACTGATTCGATGCATTAATGAACTGATGACTGAGACAAGTCACGCAATTGGCAGAGACAGGAGTGGTCTGAGCATGCCCGACTTGACACAAATTGCAGGTGCTTCCATTCGAGCAATTGGAGCAATTTGTACCGCATTGCGGGCAACCTCCGAGTGAAAGGTAGTACCCGTTATCGCATGTCGTGCATGCAGTTGCCGAGGAGCACACAGCACAGTGACTTCCGCAGTTAGCACATACCCCTGAATTGTTAAACTGTCTTGCTGCGCATTCACAGTTCCTCGGCACACTGCTTGACCCCACAAACGAAGCTCGGCAGACATCACATGAAGTCCCATTGGAGCACTGCGCACAGTACGTCCCACAAGCCACACACGAAGCCCCATTCAAATAGGCCCCAGTAATACAGGCAGAACAGAGAATCGTTGAGGAACACAGACTACAGAGAGGCGGACAATTTTGGCAGGTATTCAAACCGTCCACGTATTGGTTAGCCAGGCAGTTGCCGCAGTTAGGAGGAGTGCTGAGCTTGTGGTAAGGCACAGTGCAGGTCGTGCAGCTAGTGCCATTACTACATAGAGCACAGTTCGTCACACAGATGGTGCAGGAAGGGGGAGTCAAGTAGTACCCAGGGGAGCAGGTGCTGCAGACTGAGATGGAACTGCATACAGCGCAACTGGGCTGGCACTGGGTGCAAGTGTTGGGAACGGTCTTCCAATACCCTCCTTTGCATGTGGTGCATAAAACATTGCTCGGACAGGATTGGCAATTGGCAGAACAAGCCGCACAAGACACCCCTAACAGATAGTAGCCTCCGCTGCAGGCTGTACAGGTAGGCGATGTGACACAGGCAGTGCACCCGGTGTTGCATAGGGAAAGGACTTTGTGGAACAGCGCCACTGCTAAGCACAGGGAAAGAAGCTGCATTTTATTACTTTGGCGGCTGCACTCTATTAGCAATGCGGTCCTAAGACCATATAGAGAGAGTAGACTAGCTAAGGCTTTATATGGTTCAGATGTGTGTGATGGATTGTTATATTGGCCGATGTTTTCAGAAATCGACTCTATCTCCGACCGAAATAGTCGCAATCTGAGGCTCTTAAGGACTCTAATGTCACTCTCATTCCCTGCCCTGTGTCGGTTAAAAATAAAATGGACTTCCGCACCTGGCCCACTCCCTCTCAGCCGCCCACTCCCGTCCCTGCCCACCTCACTGCCACTCCCCACAAGCGCGCCTACGTGCCTTCCTCCCACTCCCTTGTCAGCGACATCAAGAAACGTCGATTGCTGCACGGAATGGAGGGTATCCAGCCCAGCCTCCCACAAACCCCTACCCGGGGCAGACAAGGCCAAAGCACCATGACAGAATACTCCCCTACGAGCGCTGCAAGGAGCTACAGCCAATTCTACACCCCCCAACGACCCAGACTGCCTAGCGACTCCCTCACTCGAGAAGCAGCGGAATTGATGGAAATCAGCCAAAGGCCGAAATTCAAAGCCAGACCCGTCCCTAAGACCCAATACCAGCCTTCAATCGTTATCCGAGCCAGTGACAAGCCCTTAACAGTCCCTGTGGAACTGACTGTATTCACACATGCGCGGTCCTTTAGCTGCGCTTCCAGGTGCAGCACTGAGGAAGTGGAGAGTGCTTCTACCTTCAGAGCCAGGGAAATGCCGGACTTCTCCAGGGTGAATTTACCTGAAAAGCGGGAATTCACCCCTACGCAGCCGCAGCCCTTCGACCTAAAGACTGAGGAAAGAGGCAGAGAGAAGTCCATTTCAATGCAGCACAAAATGCAAATCGAGGCTCAAAGTCAGCTCCAAGCCACTCAGTTCACAGCGAACCCGCTGCCCATTTTCCTGCCTCCCAAGCCCATTATATCCAACAGGCCTCAAACTGTCCCTCAGCCTTTCAACCTCCGCCCGGCTTCGAGTGCCTCTCTACCTGCTTTTCCAGCTTTTAATGCCTTTAGAGCCAGGCCAATGCCGGATTTCTCAGTCCCTTTCCAGCCTCTACTCCCCGGCACTCACACTGAGCCGATGGATATCGAGCTCCACTCTGATGTCCAATACCAACACCGGGCGGTATTTGAGGAGAGAATTAGGGACAAGCAGCGCCACGAGCAGCAGTTCGAAGCCTCCAAAGCCTCTGAATCGCTGCGCAGAGAAGCGGAAGAAATCAAGCAACTCCGACATCAGATGGAGTTTGAAGCCCGGCCGATGCCTTCTCCCAGCAAATTCGTGGTCCAAAGAAGCAACCAACTGCTGACAGTGCCTGCACCGCCCTACCTACACACAGCAGAAAGAGCAGTGATGCGCTCCCAGTGCAATGAAAACTTCAACCCCAACCTTTCCCAGTCCCACAGCCATGCTTCTACACACTGTTCAGAGGTCAGTATGTCGCTGTGCGAAGAAGAAGCAATGGACACCTTGGAGTAGAGTTAGTCTGTTAGAATTCAAACTAATATGGCTTCCGAGCATATCCAAGTGGCGGTTCGCCTGCGGCCCCTCAACCGAGCAGAGCAGGAAGCGGGGGAAAGACGGATTTGGACAATTGCGAGGAACACTGTCATGATCAGGCCGGAATCCTGCCATTTCCTCGCTGCTGAGAAGAGAATGGCGCCCTCTGCACACCCTTCTTTCCAGTTCGACTGCTGCTTTTCCTGGGAAGACGACACCCAGCGAGTCTACGACGCTCTGCTAAAGCGCATGGTCGGGTCCACCCTCGAGGGGTACAACGCCACTGTCTTCGCCTACGGCCAAACTGGCTCTGGCAAGACCTTCACTATGCTGGGAACTGCTGAAGAGCAGGAAATGCCAGCAAACATACACAAATTGCGCAAAGAAAGCGTGGATTTAGGGGGAAATCGACGCTTTAGAGGGAAAATCAGCACTCAAAAGCGGTCTTTGACTCCGAAAAACTGCGAATTAGCAGTAAAAAAGGCCTTTTCTGGGGTAGGTTCGAAGGGGATAATGACTCTAGCCTTCGAGGACCTGTTTTCCACCATCCAAACGACCCCCCAAACCCACTATTTCCTCACTTGTTCCTACATGGAGATATACAACGAACACATTTTCGACCTTTTGAGGGAAAATCCGGACTCAAAAGAGCCTTTAAGCGTCAGCGAAACCTGCGAACGGGAATTCCACGTGAAAGGACTCACCTCCCACCCCGTAAAGTCCCTCGAAGAGGTCAAAACTCAGCTCGAACACGGCGAATCCATGCGACACTACGCCATCACCCAGCTAAACCACCACAGCTCCCGCTCCCACACCATCTTCCGCCTCTACATCAAGACTCTCCAGGTCCTCAATACTGACTGTGAGGAGGAAAAGTCCGATTTCACTGAAAACCTCACTACTGAGTCAGTACTGAACTTCGTGGATTTGGCGGGTAGTGAGCGTCTGGGCAGCGAAGGGGCCTTAAACGCCTCATTTACGTCGAAATCCGAACAGGATAAGACCGTCTCCGAAGGCAAACACATCAACACCAGTCTATTTTACCTCTGTCAGGTCATCACGCGACTGTCTGAAATGAAGCAGGGAACTGTCAAACTCGACGCTCACGTGCCCTTCCGCAACTCCACGCTAACAAAGATACTGCGAGGGTCATTAGGCGGAAACGCACGTACCTGTGTCCTATGCACTGCGACCCCTGCCTTTTCCCAGTTCGACCAGACTGTCAGCACCTTTAGGTTCGGAGTGAGTGCGAGGACTGTCACGAACAGGGTGCAGGCGAATGTGAGACAGGTGTCGAGTGCGGAGTTGCTGTTGGCGTATGAGCGGGATGTGGCGGATTTGAGGAGGGAGTTGGAGGTGACGGTGGGGAAAGGCAGGAATTCGGCCTGTGAGTCGTATGAAGTTAGATTGGCGCTGGAAAGCAGGATAAAGCGGATAAGTGGGAGGCTGGGAGAGGTGGGCAGGGACAGGGAAGCACGGGTGTATGCCGAGTGGGTGGGGAGTGCTGGGGACCTGATTGTAGCCAAAAACCTGCCGAAATGGCATCAAAAGGGCCCAGTTTCCCTGAAATGTGATGAAAATGGAGACTTTGCGACCTTTCGGTCCGCTCAAATAGCAGCGGAAATGGCTGTTTCCGCACAGTCTCAAAAGCTGCTTTCCTTTGCTAATGCTTCTTCCCTGCGAACCAAAGACTCCCTCTCCCTCCAGCTCACCTCCCTCCAATCCTCTCTGGAAGCAGACCAAAGTGAGGTAAATTCCCTTCAATCGCAGGTCTATTCAGCCACGAAAAAACTCAAATCGGTCCAAACTAGAGCCGATTTGTATATGAAAAGCATCGGTTTGGAGCGACTTTCGGACGAGGAAATTGCGGGTTTGGAGGCGGAATTGCTAATTGCGATAGACAGAGTACTGGACGAAAAAGCAAAAAAAAGGTCCAATCGGCTCATAAAAACCCTCCAAAATCGACTATTTTCCTTCCTTTCGCAGGCGGAAGACCGGGCTGTGGACCCTAAGTTATTAGGCTTTCCTGATTTGTCGGCTATTGAAGAACTACATAACGAAACTACGGATTCAGTTAATCAAATGTTTAGTACTTAGACTTGTGGCTTTGGAGTTTGCATGCTTTTAGGTGTATTTCCCTCTTCTTCCATCTTCCCATTAGTAAACCCATGCACACGTCCCGATCAGACAACCAGCCAATTTGCCTGCGCCTAGTGGAGCTGATCCCCCTGTCCTGCGCCTCCCCAGGCCTGTCCACCCGCCGTTCCTCCCACTTTTCCCACCTAGAATCAGTGCTCGAGGGCAGTCCTAGCCACAGACTCATTGCCTCCTTCCGGCCTCAGGACCAGGCGCAGTTTCTAATTCCGCTGAATCGGATAACTGCCTGGAAGCGAAACGCCGTCAATACACAGAAAATCCGGCAAGTCCGAAGTCCGAGGAAGTTGTCAGGGCCGAGAAAAGCCCTTCGCAGTCTGTTTGAAGCGCCCTACAGTCCTACGACTGCGCTCCAGCCCCAGGGAATGCTGAAAAGAGCGCTGAGGCCGCAGGGGAGACTGCTAGTCAAGTAGCGTAATTTGCTGGAAGGCGAAAATCGAACTTTCTGGTCCTTTTGGGGACTGAGAGAGCTAA
>Ga0247837_1001201_pt1 | contig 55361 bp, 38 predicted proteins | sample LaCtaG_2_FD_187115 | JGI IMG/M metagenome (GOLD analysis project Ga0247837, IMG submission 187115) | Freshwater microbial communities from meromictic Lake La Cruz, Castile-La Mancha, Spain - LaCruzMarch2015_14.5m | ecosystem: Environmental > Aquatic > Freshwater > Lake | place: Spain: Castile-La... | reverse complement strand
CTGAGAAGCAGGGTGTGGGGGGGGGCGCCTTTGTTGAGGAAAATAGCGGGAATGCGGTTGCCGTGCGCAGTAGTCAGGAGCAGTCCGCTTGATTCTTTCCTCGGCGGAGGCTGCGGCGGTCGAAAAACCACAGTGGACAGCACAGTCCCCATTTTAGCAGCAGTCACCTGCACCTGCTCAGGGCTCTATTAGTCTAATAGAGCCCTGCTAACTGTCTGAGTAGGAAATGTCCAACCCTCCCCTTTCTTTAGAAAACTGCCTTTGTTGCCTACTCCCTGCCTTCCCATAGCTCCTTTATCAGAGAAGGAAGTCCCGCAGTCTGAGTCTCTGCTTTCTCTTCTGTACTTATATAGGCGAAGTAGTTCTCTCCTAGCTTTGAGTCACTTGCTATCAAGTGCTGGTAATGGTGGACACCACAGTTGGCATTTTGAACCCAAAAGATCTCAACGAAAGCGCTTTGCCGGAAGAAAAGCAGCAAAGCGTAGGCCGAAAGTGCACGGATTGGAGCTGCTTGGCAGTGTTTTTATTCCTGAACATTTGCCTCTGGACGCTCAGCGGCTGGTCCTACTACATTGGCAATCCGTTACGACTGCGCAGAGGCTGGGACTTGAATGGCGACTTCTGTGGAGTGGGACAGTTGCAGGACCGAGGGTATACCTACTTCCCTATACCCTTGCAGACCACTGATGTAGCGCTGTGCCTACCCGGCTGTCCCTCGACCTCCGCAATCGAATCCATCTGTTTATACGACGGAGCCGGGCAAGACCTGGAAGCCGAAGGCTGCTTCAACGCCTACCCCTCCAAGCCGTTCTTCAACAAGTACTGTCTGCCTGCCAACAGAGCCGAGAGAAGTGTAGTCCTGGACCAGCTCTACTCCAACGACTGGACTATGACGAGAGTAGTCGGGGACTTAGCGCGAGGGTGGGACTTGCTAGCTATTGGGGGACTTATTGCAGGAGGCGCGATGACTCTGTTCCTATTAGCGCTGCATGTGCCTATTATGACCATTCCACTGGTAGTGATATCAGTACCACTGCTTCTGTTCCTCTTCGCTGTGATCTGCTTCCTAATCTACGAAGAGTCTTGGAGAGTGGACGGCAAGCTGTGTGACAGCTTCGGAAGCGTGACAATGACTGAATGCGACGAAGGCGACATTGCTGCAGGCTACAAAGACCTGTGCTGGGTAATGATATCACTGGTAGTGGTGACTTCAATAGCGCTTTGCTGGCTGTTGGTATCGAAGTTGAGGAGTGGGCTGCAAACTATCAAGCCTATGGCGAGTATTCATAGACTGCAGCCTGTGCTTTGGCTGTGCCCTGCGCTGGGGACGGTTGTGGGCGTTTGCTTCTATGCCTACTTCTTGACGCTGCTCATATATCAAGTGAGCTGCGGGGACACGAGTTCTGTGTCTGTGCCTATTCTGCCCTCAGAATCCGCCACCATTTGGGAGTTCACCCCCGCCGAGCGAGTCCTCGTCTTTTTCGACGTCGGCATGCTATTCTGGTGGCTGTCCTTCCTAGCTCACCTCGTGGAATACGTGGCCGGCTCAATGACCTGGCAATGGAGTGAACACAAAGACATTCCCGCCGCCAAGCAATTCGCCAATGCAATATCAACTTTAGTCCACTACCACCTCGGCTCAGTCCTAGTCGCCTCTGTGACTATCCCGACAGGCCGTCTCTGCAGAAACCTGTACCTCGGACTGAAAAGCCTCTTCGGCCTCTGTCACTTGGAGTGCACTTGCTGCTTTTGGCCCTATAGGAACTGGTTCAAGTTCATGACGTCTGATGCTTTGGTGTATCACACGATGCAAGGGAACTCTCTGCGCAGTAGTGCAAGGGACAGCCAGAGTCTGATTCAGGCCCGGGAAGGCTACCAAGCGAAGCTAAACGCAGGCAATGTCGTAGTTTGGCTTTTCCAACTTGTGATTACTATGATTTCTCCAGTGTTTGTCGCCTATTGGATCCAGCACGAAAAGGAGACCTTCCGAGACCAGCCTACACGTGAAGTGACCTCAGTGACGGCAATGGCCATATATGTACTGGTGCTTTCGTGGTTCCTTGCACAGCTGTATGGAGGCTTTGCACGGGGACTGCTGCACGGCAGTGCCCTGGCCTATCTCTCCAACAAGCAGTCTGACCAGGCGAACGACCCCTTAGCAGCTGTATTCGGCTCTCCTCGAATTGTGAGTCCCAGTGAGCCGCAGATCACAGAAAAGCCTCGGCCGCCCACTGCCAACGCAGGTATCGACATGCATGAACAGAAACCCACATCTCTAGCTGTGGCTCCTATGGACGAACCCGTCCCTCCGCCTTCTAGAGGGGAGCAGGAGCCGCCCCACGACCAGAGCCACGCTGTGGACGAGACAAACACCATGATCCACCCTCAAGACCAGTAAGCTAAGTACCCATATGGACTTCTCTCTATACTCAGATTTGGCCGAATTGTCCTTTTCTACCCTTTAGACTAGTCTTTCTTCTTGCTAGGGTCAACGGCTGCAGGGGATTTCTGGTCCACAGGGTCCAAGACCCAGCCTTTCTTTGCTATGATGTGGGAGGCGAAGCCGGGGTCGTCGGTTACGTCTCTGAGTGCTACGATGTTCTTGGGGAATTTGATGTCGCCCGCTTGCTTAGTCGTCTCAATCCTGAGCAGTGTGATTTCGCGTCCTTTGTCCAAGTAGAGCGTTTCCAGCACCATTTGGTCATGATGGTACAAGAAGCACACCCTCTTCCTAACGATCGGCCTGCGGTGCTGGTCTATGCACTGCGCACACAGCTCGAAGTACTCCGAACAAGATATGGGGAATTGCTGAATTCTCATCTTTTTCTGCTGTTCATCCCTCTTCTCTATCAACCGCATGTACACGTAGGAGGTCTGCAGGCCTCGTTTCTGCACTCGGTCTAACATGTCTCGGTCCTTGGTGACTAGGAAAGTGTCTGTGACTTCCACTACTGTGCAGCGGAAGGACTGCTCGAGGGGGGACTTCACCGTCACGAGGAATTTCTTGAAGTATTGGAAGGGGATGTCCTGACCGATGAACATCAACACTTGGGAAAGACACTTTTGGACCTTTTGTTCGAAGCTGGTGACATCTGTGTTATTGATAATGAAGAGGTGGGGGTGGCCGGTCCAGGCCCACATCAGTGCATTATCCCGCTCTATCGCAGTCTTCACGTCTTCATACCGCGCCACATTGCCGAAGCCATAGTGGTCCTTCGCTCCATTGGCCGCAGTGACGAGGTGAATAACCGCGTCATAGCCACTGTCTCTCAGCCACACATCATTCCAGCCTATTTCCGCAAGCATAATTTGCCACAGTTCTTCCTTCATATAGGCTTTCCCGTCCATCAGTCCGCGGTCACACATGATCAGCGAACTTTTGGGCATCATCTTGCACAGGTCTACAAAGGCTCCTTCTAGGGCCATTTGCAGCATCATTAGGTTGATCTGGAAGTCCACGACTTCGGAGTCGCCCCAAGAGGTCATGTTGATGATGGCTCCAGATGTCATGAGGTAGGTAGCGGCCTCGGGAACTATGCAGACGTTCATGTCCATCTCGAGCACTCGCTGCTGGATGTAGGTCATTGAGGTCGTTTTACCCGCACAAGGCCCGCCTGTGAAGCAGATCTTGTAGATTTGCCGCTTCTCTCGCTTGTTCTTCTCGTCGTCTTTTTTCAAGACGCGTCGGACACACGGCATGATGGGCAAGGTCATGTAAGCCAGCATGGCCAGGGAAAGCAGCGGAAGGCAGCAATTGAGCCAACTCACAATTTCGTCCATAGAACTATTGCTAATCTGGCGGGAAGCAAGGGAGTAATGGCCACTCTGCCAGAGTTCCCCACAGATCTAGACAGAACAGTCTCTATAAGCCTGATCTAAGTACTTTCGCCTATCATTAGGTTTGAGGGTGTAGCTAGCGCAAGGCTGAATTGGGCTGATTCAGGCTTAATTCGGACTGTGGAGGTATGACTAAAAGAGCCATTGGGTTGTCGTAAGGAAGCAAAGTCTGTTGACAAGGAAAAAAAGGAGGTTGCCAAGGCACTTATATAGGCGAAGTGCGGGGGTTAGGTATGCTTGGTCCTCTGGGAAGCCATATAGAGGGATTGAGTTTCCAAGTGAATTGCCAGATTTTGCCGAAATGCAGAATTTGTCTGCGCAGTTGAATAGGAATCCCTCGATTTGAGCAGAATATGAGGCGGGAAAGGTCGAAATTCGCCAGAAGCAGCGTTGATTTCCTCTTCAGACAGCCACTTTCTCCCTTTTTCCGCCTACACCGACATATATCTCCCTGCACCTGCTAAATCTACGTATTAGCCTAGTCCCAGCCCAGCTACTCGCCGTCCTTTGGGCTGCTTGCCACGTATTGAATTGCAAAATATGTCCCTTCTCTGGCTTGCCACCCTGTCCCTGGTCTCCGCCCAGTCCTTTTCCTACGACGACGGCCTGTACCTAATGCGGTCTCTGATCGGCACTCCGGCCTACAGCCTCACCAAGCGCGAATTGGAAGGAGTAACCTTCGATTTCGTCCGATCTCACGAAGGGAAAATGAGCGAAGACCAACTTCTCTCCTGGGTAGAGGACGGCACTATCGAGAAGTTCGTCCGCGCTTGGAAGCTGGACCTAGCCCAGCTCATGGCCATCGACGCCGGGGGCAAGCCTCCCTTCAAAGACCTGCCAGACACCCAGCTTTTCAACTACGACACGTTTGTGTACCTGCGGATGGACGCCACTGCCATCGCGAATGAAATAGCGAAGTATAGTGAGGAGGACGATGTTCCCTACGTGGTGCTGAGGAAGGCGGAGGAGCAGGAGTGCGAGGTGCCGCGCGGCTTCAGATATACATTTCCCAAAGTCAAGGGCAGGAAGTAGGTAGATAGGCAGCCTGGGACATCCCCATTCTGACGATAGGGACTAAGTCCTATAATAGGGCGTTATTGGGGAAAAGCTAACTGTTAGCAGGTTTGTGTATATCTCTTCACTGTTCCTTTAGGAGGAAACGCATGACACTATGCAAGTGGCATCTAAGGAGTCCCGCTGCTCTCCAGTCATGTCCCAGGCAATACTATAGCATCCTAGATCATACCCAATACAACAGTTCTCCGACTATCAACTGCCTTATCTTCGTTTGGTGCAGCAACGACTCCTTGCTGAACTCATGAAGCAAAGTTTAATGCACTGGTGCAAAGGGAGGCCAATTCGTGTATTGTTCAAAGACTATTTGCATTAGCCTTCGATTCAATTCTCCATTCGCTTCAACTCACTGTTATTTCGGGTTTTGTCTTTAGCTCGCGTCTCAAGGATCGTCATTTGTCAAGTCTCCTATTTATTCTGATTGTTCCTGCAACAATAGAGTGATTGCATGGATACGGAAAGCATGCAGACGGATCTGTTGGGCTACAGCGCTGCTTTCACTGCTACAGTCCTCGTTACTACAGCTGAGTCTGCAGGGACTTGCTGAATGGGCTCGACGGAACACTGTGTATTTTGCGGTGTTCGGGCTGGCAGGCTCCAATCGTTTTGACACATTATTCCTAGAGATTGCTGCATTAACTTATGGATGTATAACATAGCCCTGCTGATGATATGCGTTTGGCCTTGTGTAGTTCTACTAGTGTATCCTACCGTGAGAGCCCATTCATATACCAGCAGGCTCAGCTTTGACACAAATATCGCGCTATGTTCAACTTGAGGTGCAAGTTGTTGGAGTTATCGATGGAGTTACTAATAAGGAAAGACTTACAGCAAAGCACTCTGCATTGCGTCTGTACGCATTTACTGCTTTGAAGTCCTTCCGTTCTTATTGCAACACTCACGATATTTGCATGCGTACACAGCACTTAGTCCACCCTAACAGTCTGCACCTTTTCACTGCCACTACAAATGTGACCTATAAGAGGCAAGAGACTTTCGTTAATGCATTGGAGTCTTTTCCTGCAGATTATCATACACAAGAAATGCTACCGACATTCCTGCTCAGAAGTTTCCCTTTGCGATTCATCACAGAAAGCTGCCTTCCACGGTAATCGACATGAAGTATCAATAGAGATAGTGGTGCCAAGAGCCACTCCCTGTAGCGTAACTAATCCTTAGTATGGAGCGCATTCAGCCACTAGCCGTGAAGGTCACAGACCTGCCCGCCGACCCGCCCAAGAAGAAGCCCAAACACCCCCCTGCAGCCCCCGCCAAGCCTGTAATCGCTGTGGACAAGCCCTTATCAGAACGCACAAAGTCCATGTACGTTGCCCCCGAAGCCAAAGCAGCCAAAGAACGCCCCGATACCCAGGGCTTGAAAAGCATTGCTGAGCGCCAAGCGGAACTGCAGCAAGCTATCAAGCCGCAGGCTGCAGAGGCTCAGATGGCTGTGCAGGTGGGCTCGGTGCGCAATCGCCTTGAGGAGTTTAAAGCTGCAGCCAGTCAGAGTGGAGCCGTAGGGAACAAGCATGCAGCGGAAGTGGGGATGAGCATGAGTGAGCGAATTGCACTCTTCAAGAACTCTGCGAAGGCCAGTTCCGGGCCGAAAGGAGGCCACGAAACTGTGGAGGAGGAGAAAACTGAGGCTGTAAGGACTGGAAAAGTGGCGGAATTGGCTGCGAAGCTAGGGAGTTCCGACAGCAAAGCAGCTCCTAAGGCCGGACCTGTGGAAGTGACCTCAGGCATCGCAGAGCGCATCCAAATGCTGCAACAAGCCATCAAGTCCGGTAACAGCAGACCCAAAGACATGCCTCAGGAAGGACTGCCTTCCCTGCAGGACCGCAAAAGCCTGCTTTTCACCAAGGCGCAGCCCTCCAAATCAGTTGAAGGCATGCCGATGGAAAGTGTGAAGAATCGAATCAGCCTGTTTAGTGGGGGCTTGAGGAGGAATGAGGAGGAACAGGACAGCTCGGAGGAAGAGGAAGAGGAAGAAGTGAAGGCTGAGCCTGTGCTGAGTGAGAAAAAGCCCAGCACTCAGCAGTCTTTAATGGCGAAATACGCTTCCAAATCCACTGCGAAGGCAAAAAGTGCAAAGCCAGTGGACGAGGAAAGGAAGGAAACGGGGAATGAGGAAGTCGGACCCGCCCAGATAGCACCTGAGCAGGAGAGGGAGGAAGTAAGGTCTGAGGAAGGGGTAGATGTGCCTGAGGGAATGGAAGCTGTTAGAGAAGCACTCGCTGCAGACTTCGATCCAGTGGAAAAGGCAGACATTGGGGTAGAAGTGGAACTGCAGACACCAGAATTCCCCCCTTTGCCTCCAGCGGACCCTCCTGAAGCACAGGACAAAGAGGAGCAAAGAGCTGAGGAACTTGCGATACAGCCTGCGCCCCTAGAGGAGACTCTCCCTGTCCTGGAAGAGCACGCGGACCTCTTGCCTTTCCCTGAAAATGCCCGCGGAGTTGAGGAAATGGGCATAGAAGCACCTAAGCCTGAGTCAGAAGTCCTTCCATTGCTGGCAGACAACACGGTCCCTGCTCCGGATATAGAAATCCCAATACTAGCGGAGCCTGACTTTCCTATACTTGAAGACAATCAAGCAGATCTACCTAATGCGCACGATAACCCGCCAGTACCGGAGCCACTTGACCAGAAAGCCGCTCTGCCTGAGTAGAAATAAGCTATAGCTTAGCACTCTGGGTATATCCTTTTGCATCCCTCCAGTCGCGGAACGCCTCAACCCTGGCAGTAGCCAGACCAAATCCGGCATATAAATTTCGCACTACAGTACAAAGACGCATAATCCTTGGCTCAAACTACTCACTTCGGCTTTCAGCTGACTGATTGCTGCTTCGTGCTCCCTCAGTACCTTCTTGATAGAAGTTATCTCGGCATCTTCGGATGTCTGTGTGGCAGAGTGAAAGCGAGTAGGTCTGAGTAGAATGCAGCAACAACATCTTTCCCTTATCTAATTAATAAATTACAGCATGTGATGAATACTTGTTGTTAAATATAGCATAATATACTGTATGCGCAATTTCAACTTATCACATCCATACAAAAGTCTTATATAGAAAGGCTCTTATACACTCTCAGATAGCTGCTCTAATGGGCTTTGCATTCGGACGTTTTGCTAGAGAAGCAGTGCTTCAATCTAGACATTTACGCTCTCTCATCAACTTGATTAGTAGTAAGAACACCAGGTAAGTTGGGTCTAAAGGCGCTTCTTCTGGAATTAGAAAGGCAGAAGTTGGGTAAAAGCTAAGCCATATCTCCATGGTATTATGGACTTTGACGCAGTCTTCACCGACCCTCACACAGTCCACCGAGGAACTTCCTGGGACTCCCTAGCGTTCTTACCTCGAGAACTAGTGGGCGCCGTCAGCGGAGTCATGCACTCCTCCAGTCCCACTCCCCTCCAATTCGAACTGCTGAACCCAGGCACCAGGGAGGATTTCCTCACAGTCCTGACAGGGCATAAAGCCAGCGGCAAGACCACAGCTCTGTGTCTGTACGCACTCACTATCGCCCTGTCTCACTTAGAAGTCCGTCCTTCAGTCCTTATCCTAACCCCTGATGATATACGAGCGAAATCCACTGCAGACCTCTTAGCCACTCTGATGCCCACTGTAACAGTCACTACTGCTTCCTCGGACGGACACATAGCAGTGTACTCCCTGTCTCCGCACTTCCTAAGCAGACTCAATGCCAACAAAGACACACTTATCAAGACCGCTACGACGTTCATATTGGACGACGCAGAGGAGTGCTTGAGCACTAAGGAGTGGAGGTTGATGATTGGGGGGAACCTCATAGCTGCCGCTTTGCGCAAGAAAGGCTCTGCAGTGAGGATACACTGTCTGTTTGCGCAAAGAGAGTGGAGGGAGTGGAATGGCAAATTCGTGCAGGAACTGGAGGCGAATCTGGTGAAGGAGTACCAGCGAGCCTTTCCGAGGAGGGAATTGACGTGTACCCCCTTCACCCCTGATCTCAGGTACTTCTATCTAATGGGAAGTGCTGAGGAATCAATCCAACGGCTTTTCCAGCAGGACCGGGTCGTGATCCACCCCCCAGTCCTGATAGTCACCAGGGACCTTCCCACTTCCCTCTCCATCAAGTCTCGCTTAGAATCGCTAGAACTGCATGCGGAAGTGCTAAACAGTGCAGCGCAGACAACCGAGCAGGACGACTTATTCAGCCGCTTCTCATTTCTTAGTCTTCGGTATTTGCTTGTATACCCGGCGCTGACCAGAAGATACCAAACTGTGAGGCCGGGAAGCGTGCTCTTGGCAGGGGTCCCGATGAACGGAAATGAACCCAATGTGGAGCAGTTAAGGGAGGAGATATGGACGGGTGTGAGGTATGGGAGTGAAGGGGATGTAGTGCTGTTACTCAGAAGTGAGGAGGAGGCGGCCTGGCTACGACAGCAACTCAAGGTGGCGTTGAGTGTTTTCCCTGGGTAGCAGCCGGGACACGATGGCGCAGACTTGTGAGAATAGCGAAAAATGGCATAACACCTTCTAGAACAAATACTGCCTTCAAGGGTGTCTTAAGAGCAGACGAAGAGGAAGTGAAGGACTTTGAAGTGTCCTTAGTCGTCTCCCCCCTTCTTCAACTGAACAAAGTGACTTCAGCTGTCTTGTTTTTATACCCCCTGAGACATGGACATCTGGTCCAGTCAATCGATCGCTGGCTTTATAAAAATGAGTAAGGCCAGAGCTCCAAAGAAGCTGACGTCGTTCCTGAATAAGACCTACGAGATTGTTAACGATCCGATCAACTCTGTCACCGTAGCGTGGACCACAGATGGCATGGGCTTCACTATCAACAGTGTCCCAGACTTTGTGGAGCAAATTTTGCCGCGCTACTTCAAGCACAGCAACTTCGCTAGCTTTGTACGACAGCTGAACATGTACGACTTCCATAAGTCTCGAGAGCAAGGCTGCGAGAATGTGTTTAGGCACCCTTCATTTCTGAGGGGCAGACGAAGTCTTTTACGCGACATCCGACGCAAATCGACCGAAATCACCAGTGAATCCGTCCTCTCCAAGTCCGACTGCCAGCACCTCCTCTCCAAAGTGCAAGAACTCCAGGGCCAGCACCAAACCCTCGAAGCCACCGTGCAAGAACTAAGGACCCAAAACCACGACATGAAGGAACACAATATGTCCCTACTGCACGAACTAGCCGAGTTCAAAGCCAGAGAGGAGCAGTTGGAAGGCTTGCTGAACACATTCTCGGGACAACTTCAAAATGTGACTTCCCCGGACCACTATTTCAAAGGCCACAGACACAATCACGCTGCACCGCTGTGCTTGGTGGAGGAAGGACAGTCGATGGAACTGGAAGGAACGGAGAGAACTCCGAGTGAAGAGTTGGATAAACAAGGGAGGTATGCTGGGGCGAGAATGCGCCTTCCAGAGGCTTCAGCAGGCTCCCCTGAGTCCGCTGACACTGAAATGGAGGCAGAAATGGACCGTCTTCTGATGCCTGAAGACTAGCACTAGTCGACTACTTGTAGTGTAACCTAGTGCCGTTTAAGCCTAAGTAGTGAGTATCTGGCTGAAACTGTACAGGCTGCTCTGAAGCTACGACGCCGCTATCATTTTCACCATTAATTCCTTTACCGCGAAGAAATCTACTCTTTTTGGCTAGAAATGGGTGTTAGTGGGCTTGGGTGGGACTTTAGCCAGCCGAACAGATGCTAATGCGTAGTAATTGCTATATTTAGAAGGACAGGAACACTAACCTTTCAGGCTCCCTGTCCCCGGAACCCTGCATCCATTTCTAATGGTTACGTCGAGGCGAACTTGGCGCAGTGCGGACAAAAACAGGGCAGTTTTCAGCACAAAGAACGCCAAAGGATGTATCTACCTGTCACTCAGCATCTCTGTCCCACTAATACCCTAATTCCCCTAGAAAGCAGCCATTGGGCTATAATAATGCCCAGGTCCAAAAGCTCCTCCCCAGCCCGGTCTCCCCGCCGCTCCCGCAGTCCGGCGCCCGCCTCCAAGACCTGCTCCCTCCTAGTGCGCCAGCTAGTACTCCCTACACAGCCTTTCAAGATCAAGGCTGAAGAGGTCAAGCAGCACTTCGAGCAATACGGTCCAGTCAAAGACGTGTACTTGCCTATGGATTACTACACCAAGCGTCCTCGCGGCTTCGGCTTTGTGGAGTTCGAGTCTGAAAAGGATGCACGGGAAGCTTTGGAAAGGTCGGACGGACAGGAAGTGCTGGGTGCGACGCTCAAAGTGGTGATGGCGCGCGAAGGCCGCAAGGCAGTGAGTGCCATTTAGCCCACGGATATGAAGCGCAGAGAGGACTACTACCGCAAGCGCAGGTCCAGGTCGCCTGACCGCAGACACCGCAGGTCTCGCAGGTATACGCCACACAGTCCTCGCCGCAAACATCGCTCTCGAAGCAGGTCACCCTCTTCCTCCAGCAGATCCCAGTAAGTCCCAACCAGCAGCTCCAGACCTCGGTCCCCTGTTCGCCGCAGAAGAAGGTCCAGCTCCTCCCCCCGCCCTCGCACCCGCAGTCCGCACTCGAAGGAGTAGAATAAGAAGTCTAGCAGTAGGCAAGGTTCAAGACTTGAGGAAGGAAGGTCTGTACGCCCTTGGGTCTTTCAGTGGACTGAGGAACTGGACAAAGTCGAAGTTGAATTCGTGATGCAGTGCTTTCGAGAACTTCGAGGGCAAATGATTGACGCAGAAGTGGACTGGATTGGGCCTATGCGCTTTACATATGCATACATAGTTTAGCTGGGAGATTAGGAACTACTGGAGTCTAGAGCCAAGGTCAGGGCAGTATGGGAAAACTGGCTAAAGCAAGTGATTAAAGAAGCAAAAAGCAGCCTATCAAGCAGACTAGAAGCCTGTTCCCCTTCCCCAGCCAACAAACTCCTACATTTCCCCACAATCGCAATAACAACATTAGACATTATCCAGGATTGCATCAAGGCTTGGCAAGAATGCTCCATTTCGTCTGCAAGAGTCCCCTCGCCTGGCCACCAATTTCTTAGTGCTGCTTCCCAATAGAAGCGCAATAGGCGACACAGTCCCTGGCACAGGCGATTTTCTCCCAGTGAAGCCCAACGGACTCAAAGAGGGGCGGTTTCCCAGTCCTTTTGCCGACTTCGTGGCCACTAAGGGGGGAATATCAGGGGGAAACTCAATTTCATTCTCTATTGGCTCATACAAATTGGCCCAGGCAGCCACCATTTCCGCATGTCTGTTCAGCCACTCTGCAGACTGCACATTCACATGAGATACTTCAGTAGTCACTAAAAATAGGCACTTGATAGCGTGGTTTAGCAGGGTTATCACTAGCTTGTCGATACGGTACAGGGAGGAAACTGCCTGGAATAGGCTTTGGACTTCCGCTTTCGAGGCGGAAGTGGAGGAAATGGTGATGAAATCGGATTTGTCGACCTTGGAGTCGACGGTTTCAGTCACTGTTCGAAGAGCGGCTAATAAGCCTTGGTAGTCCCGCTTTTCTCCCTTACTGGCACCTGAATTGGTCTGCAAAGTCTCCACTTTCTTCTCCCAGTTTCCTCTCCAGTGTTCGCACTCCGCCTGCATGGCCATTAGAGTGCTCATGTCACTCTCCACTCCACTCACCTTTAGGCCCAAGTCATGGGCGATTTCCAGGGGCGTGAGGCGCCTTTCCAGCTGCATTAGGTCAGTTTTATTGGCTTTGTCCAGCAGAATTTCATCATATCGCTGCAGCACCAGGTCCTGCTTCCCCAGCATTGTAGTCGTTTGCAGGTAAGTATCCTCCATATAGGCACAGACCTGCTCGACCCTTTGCCCGCAGTTCTCCACTCTATCCACAGTTGCGTAGGAGGCAAACTGCTGGTTAGTGGCTTCAAGACTGGTAATGTCGGCTTTGTAGTGGAGGGCGGTTTGCAGCTGTGTGCACAGGGCGGACAGGTCAAGGTGGTGCTGCTTTGACGAGGCTGTGAGGTCTTTGAGTTGGGATTGAAGTTGCTTATTGGTCTTTTCCAGCTCCGATACGACTCTAGTGAAGTAGTGAGTGGTCACCAGGCCCTTCGTAGAGGCTTCGCTTTGAGCCCGCCACTGCAGCAAGTAGCCATCTAAATCGCTTTTCGTCATATAACTCGCACTCGAAGTTCGCTGAATTTCCGCCAAATCCGCCGCTAACTTGTTGACTAGTTCATTTTCCGCCTTCGACCTGAGTCCCAACTCCAGTCTTTCCGCGTACAAAACCGGACACAAAGTCGCAATTTTCTCATTAATTCTGTCCACTTCCCGACTGTTCGCCTTCACCGCTAAATCCACACTCACCTGCGCCAGCTCCTCCTTCAAAAAGTCCACCTGCTGTCCTAGTCTTTCCACCTTCGCAGTGGCCTCCAGTGCAGCTGTTCTCTGCGACTTGGCTTTCTGGATGTCTTGGGACTGGGCGGAAGTGAGCGCTGCTAGCTCCTGCTGGAGGGAGGTGAGGCCTTGTTGGCAGGTGTGGAGTTGGGAGGACAGGGAGGACTGGCAGCTTTTCAGGTCGGTTTGGGTCTGTTTGAGAGAGGCTTTGAGATGCTGTTTGACGGATTTAGTCAGTTTGGAGGCGATGGACTCTATGAGTTGCTGGAGAGTGGCTTGGAATAGTGGGACATTGGAGACTTCTAGAAGGCTGGATAGGCGGGCTAGCGACTCCTCCATCCTTATAGTATCTTGACAGTAGCTGGTAAAGGCTAAAGCCATACTCCTTATCCGGCAGTGCTTCTGCCAAGCAAGGGAAGCCTACCTATTAGCCTAGTACTGTAGCCGCGCCACCAGCTGCGGCACAAAGTACCCCAAGACTCCATACTTCTCCGTCATGTCCACGAGTCCCACCTGCGCAGCCTCATACTCCAAGAAGTACAGCAGCAGCATCAGTCCATTCATCAGAATCAGTGCAATCCACACCACTATATTGCCCAGCGGGAAGTTACTGCTGTAGGCGGTCATTAGACACATGCCAGGGCCTGCGAGGAACACGAAGGGTAGGGGGTAGAGGAAGCCGACGGATACACTGAGCACTGCTTCGCAGAGGGCCATTGCGAAGAGGAAGACTAGAAGGCGGGCGAGCCAGGGCTGGACTCCCTTCCAGATCCGCTGGGAGTCGTGGTAGATGTAGGTCTCCACCCAGTCCGTCAGCAGGAGACTCACCTTGGAAAACAACGTCGTAAAGTCCTTCGCGTTCCACCAGTCTCCGTAGAAGCCCCTGTCCGCGAACTGCAGCATTTCCGCGAAAAAGCTGAAGAAACTGTGCGAAACTCCAAAGAAGACATTGAGGAAGACCATAGTTCCCGGGAGAGTAGACACGATCCAGGCATGGAGCACGCCAGAGATAGAGAATCTGTGAGAGGCGGAGGCGAAGGCCGGCAGACAGAAGCCTTTGAATAGAATGGTGGTGTAGAAAATCGTTGCGAAGAAGTTAATGACGTGGACGAGTGCATGGCTCCAGCGTATATTGCGCTTCAGCACAGGGTACGAGTCGCGGTATATTAGCGTAGGTGCGAAGCTGAAGTAAAGAAAGCGCTTCGTCTCAGTTCCCAGGCCGACTATTGGCATTGGACTGCTTGGGTCTCTCAGTACTTTCTCCCTTACATAAGAGTGCATTTTGAGCAAAATCCGCAAAGCTTCGCACATAAACATAACGCAACTGGCTAATGGCAGTGCATGTCTCCGAGCACTTAAACAAGAGTAGTACACTCCACACCCTAGCGATATAAGATGAACCAGCAGCACTACAGCCCTCGGCATTCCCCACTGTCTCACCTGCACCAACCCCACTGATACAAACGAGTAAAGGAACATAACTGTCCAAAGGTAAAATGCTCCGCTCATATTGGCGAAATTCGACTCTATGACATCCCAGCCAAATAGGTAGCTTTCCGCCTGTGCTATTTCCCTCACGAACTCCACAATGCCGATGTTTACCATGAACGCGAAGAAGATGTTGTACACAGTTCTCCAGTCCTTGTTGTACAGCAGGCGAGAGATAGGGGTGGGCTGGCGGATGTGCACCTTTTCACCACTAGGCCGCTCAGGCAGATTAGAAGACAACAAAGTCTGCGCCCGTTCCGCACACGCATCCAAATTCCTGTTAAACTCACTCATAATATTGGTGACTTTGGCCTTGAACCTAGCTTTCGAGTCCATCAAACGGTCATCAAGCAGTGTGTACATTTTCTCTCGCAAATTCATGAGTTTGACCTGGGACTCGGAGTCACTGTGGTCTTGCAACTTGGACAGTTCTCTCAGAGACTCCACTAGGGTCAGTCGCAGACGCTTGGCCGACTCTTCGATGGATTGACAGGCCTGAGAGACTGGCTCGCTGGACATTATAAGCTATTTTAGCCATGGAAAGAGAGAGGCGGAGGAAGGAGGCTCTCATATACTAGCGTGAAAGACGCTATTAATAAACAGTGCTTGGAGGGGAAACAGGCACAGAGCAATGCTTGTTGGGACTGTTGTATTGTGACAATGACTAGGTAGCTATTAGATGAGTACTATGGGAAGCGGTACATAGTTAAGGGTTGGGAGAGGCGTGGATGTGGGTAGTGGAGGCTGGGTCCGAGTCGTAGTTCGCCCATCTCTCCCTGTTTTCCTGCAAATTATGACAATTTTCCTCCACTCCCTGAAACACTTCCATCAGCGCTCCAAATGTTGGCCCCACAATAACATCAATAAACCCAATTTGCGACTTCGACACATTGGCAGTGTACCTGTCCATCAAGTACCCTAGAGGGACTTTCAACTCTCTTTCCTTGTCTCCCTGTGCCCAGAACTCGCTCAGAACCAGCTCTGCCCATTGATGACAGAGAGGCCAAGGCTTGGTGGGGTTGCTGATGTCAGCGGCGTGGAGGAGGACTTCGAGACATAGTTCTTTGTCCTCTGCGGAAGTGCTGAGAGAGTCACTGAACTTCGTTTTGAACTGGGATAATACTGAAAAGTGGTTGACAATGTCTGTTCCCAGGACCATACAGATCATCAAGTTGCGCAGTCTGGTGAAGTCTTCGATCCTCAGATCTGCATAAATGTCCAATTCTTCACTCATCGCCAGCGCAAATGCAGCCGACACATGATGGTTTTCCAACACCGATCGATCATTGTACCGAATAGCCAACTCCGCCTGCGTATTCACCAAATACGCATTGTTGACTCCGGGGTGTTCATAGTCATGCACAGCTGCAGACAAATAACAAGCACAGACCTCCAGTGGACTCAGTCCCAACGCTACAGCCACATCACAAGTGTATAGGAAGTAGTGGAAAGTCTGGGTCACGTCTGCAGCGTGGGTGGCTGTGTGGTACAGGTTGCCAGCGTTGTAGCCGATTTGGATGCGACTGATGTAGCTGGAAAAGCGCTGCAGGTTCAACTGTAGCAGGTTTAGTAGGTCTTTGCGGCGGAAGAAGAAGTGCAGCAGGGTGAATAGTTCATTGTCTTTGGTAGCCGCTTTCAGCTTGAAAATATCGAAGGAACAGCTATTCACATCACTGAGAGACATCTTCACCTCCTCCGATATCTCCGCCTCCACTTCCTCCCCTCGCTTGTCCATCCCAATGCTAGAAGCACTCTTCCGCGCTACCATCATCAGCGACCCTCTCCTCACACTCTTCGAGTACTGATGCACGATACTTATCAGTTCATCTTGGTGGTCGGATTGCTGGTCTTTTACGGTGACGATTGTACGGCCAAGCTGGTCGCTTTCCACGACTTCCAAACACCACTGGACGTCGCGGTAAAGCTGGAAGTTGTTGTGCAGCCAGGGCTGCTCTATCAGACTTTTCAGCACTTCTTGAACTCGCTCTGAGGCTAATTCCACCGAAAACGCATTTTTGTCCTTTTCCTTTTTCCCGATTTCCTTCATTTTACCAAAGTCACTGAGTCGTCGAACTCCATAAGTCAGTCGAAACACTCTCGCGGCTGAGTCAATATACTGCCAGTCCCAGTCTTGCCACCTTGCTATCAGCATTAGCACTAGGAATACTGCTGAAATTACGAGCAAACTCAGGTCGAAGCAGGTGGAGAGGCTTTTGAGGTAGGGCTAGGTGGAGCTTACGCAGCCTATAATGCAGAGTTTGATGCTTTCGTGCAGGGAGAAAAGCAGGAGGAAAGCGAGGGAAATCAGGTCCAAAGAAGACGAAGAGAGCTGAGGCTGGAAGGCAAAGTCGAGGTAAATCAGCACAAAAAAGCCAGCAATAGCCGCCAGCACCACTCTCTCCATCCCCTTGGAAAACACCACATTCCCCATCTGGTACTTCATAGACTTGCTATGGGTGAAGGCAGTGGTGCCTTCTCCCTGCGGGTAGGGCAGCACCTTCATGGCCTGCAGGCGCTCTTTCTTCCCAGTGAAGAGAGAGGAATTCTTGTGAATAAGGGTGGGACTGCGCACAGCCAAGGACGTGTTTTTCTGCGCTAGCGAGGCGTTGGTTCGGTTTAGGGACGCTTCCAGCACTTCGTTGCCTGGGTTCAGCAGCTGGTTGTGGTACTTGGAGCTGGGACTGTGCTCTGCCATTTCCTTACTCTAAGAACTCTACCCACTTTCCTCCGCACCTGCTTTCCTCAGGTCCTCCGCATTGACTCCCAACGCAGTCGCAATGACCCCCACCGGCACTCCCCTCTCATACAGCCACATCACTCTATCCACCGCCTCTCCCAGTCTCTGCAGCTGCTGCTTCACTGTATCCTTCCTATTCGCTCTGTGCAGTATGTGGTGTATTAGGGCTATCGGCACTCCGCACATTTCCGCCACTTTGCTGCTCTTCATAGGACATTGCTGCAGTAGGGACAAAGCCACGTCGAAGGAACGGCCGGAGGAAGGACTGGCGTAGAGACGCAAATTCCAGCTAATTGCAGCTATTGCAGGCTTGGCACACCCTATAGCGCCTGCGATTTTCCCATATCCGTACCCCAGTCTGGTCATCATCACCACTAAATAGAGCACAGAGGCTAGGGCGTTGCTCGGGATAGCGCTCAGAACTGGCTTCCAAAGCCTGTGAAATAGGGGGTAGTCGAGGCTTAGTAGGGAGCAGCTGGCCTGGTAGTCCTCGCTGGGCTTAGATAGGACCTGGATTTGGGCTCTCGGAGGGAGGTAGTGCTGCATGTCCTCGGCTAGCCAGAGAGGAATGTCGTCGATTGTGCTCAAAATCGAGTCGAACAGACTTTTGGAGTCTAGGCTTTCAGGGGTTTTATCGATTTCAGGGGTGAATACCGAAGCCAGCGTCAGATTTTCAGCAGATTCCATCTTCAGATTTCCATTTTGAGGCAATTCCGTCTTGCAAACTCCATTCCTAGACGCATTTTCCACTGCAGCCGGCCTCTTCCCCGGCACCAGTCCAGGCAGTGGCTTTTCCTCCTCACTTTCCGACCCCGAGGAGCTGGAACTGAGGGAGTCCTCTGTGCTTCTGGCCTGCCTCTGCCGCACACACTTCCGTTTCGGCCCAATAGCAGCATGCGCCTCCTTCAGCGAGCCTCCATTCTTGTACATAAGTCTGTGTGCGAGGTTTTCCTTGGACCGGACGTGGATGTTTTCCGGCTTGACGAGGAGTTTCCTGAGTACATTGCGGACTGTGCCAATGGTATAGGAGTACTCCCGGGCTATATCATGTATAGGCGTGCCGATATTTCGCTTGATATTCTTGATTTTCTCCACCAAAGCCCCAGGGCGGTTGTGTCTGAGCAGCGAGCCCCAGCGGTCTTTGAAGTCGTACTGGTCAACGTTGAAGTCTCTGCAGATGTCAGCGATGGTCTTGGCGGCTCTGTTGTCCTCCAGGGCTTGCAGGACTTGCAGCTCCACTGAGTAGAAGTCTGCGTCTTCCAGCGTCAGCATGCGGATGTAACGAGTGTCTGAGGTCATTATTAGGGCGATGGTGTGGTGGGCCTAGAGCTGGTCTGACAGGTGGAAGCACTAGGGAGCTTATCGGAGGCCCTTGTAGGGGTAGGAAGGGACTGGAGAGAGCTGCAGAGCCACTCTTGGAGCCTTGGTAGAGCATTATGGCTCAGACTAGAGTATGGTGTGGTTGGAAGTAGGTGCAATACACTTCGATAAGGACGTGGGATTTGAGTGTTTTAGTGCACAGAAAGCAGGTGTCTGTATTTCAGTCTAAAGGGACAGATCTTCAGCCTTTGTGCAGATGCTGTATTGACTTGCAGATTGGAGGAGCGATTTCATAGGAAGACGTTAGAAGTTAAAAAATGGCTTGGAAGGATAAGGGAAATTGCGGGCGGATTCTCGCTCCTCTCCAGTCCCCCAACCTCCCTCAGTGCCCTGCCCTCCTCAAACCCTCTGCCTTGCTCCACCTTGCAGACTTCAAAGTCCTCCCTTGCCGCCTGCCCAATCAACACAACCACAAGCACTGTCCCTTCTACCACTCCCACAAAGACAAGCGTCGCTGCACGTCCTACAGTCCTGACCTATGCGCTACGGCCGAGGCCTGCTCCCTAGGCGAGACCTGTCCCAAGGCGCACAATCGAGTGGAGCAGCTCTACCACCCAGAGAAGTATAAGACGAAGTTCTGTACTCAGTACCCGGAGAAGTTGGAAGGATGTGACTATGGCCAGTTTTGCAGTTTCGCGCATAGTGACTCTGAGATAAAGGTGCGACTTATCCACCATAACAAGCGCACAGCTGAGTTCTACCTGTACCAGTTCAAAACCATTTGGTGTCCTTTCATAACGACGCATGACAAAGCCTTGTGTGTCTATGCCCACAACTGGCAGGACTATAGGAGGAACCCGAACTTGCATGACTACGAGGCACAGCCCTGTGCGAAGTGGAAGGCGGGCACCTTCATATCGTCGTATGCACAGGGAGGCTGTGAGGACATGACGGACTGTAGGAAGTGCCATGGGTGGAAGGAGTTGGAGTATCACCCTGGGGAGTATAGGATGAAGCTGTGTACTGCTGGCTCAGCCTGCACTCGCCAGCCCGACTGTCCCTACTACCACAGTCTCAAAGAGCGTCGCACCGACTCCTCCATTTCCCCTCCTCCCGGCTTCGACTGCACCGAAGACAAAGAGAACCTCTCCACCCCTGCGCTCCTCCCCAAGCCCGACCTCCCCCACGATGAAGACATGGACCTATTCCGCGACATCGCTGCCTTTGTAGGCCAAGGACCTGTGCACTCCCCAGACCTGTCCATATACCGCTCTCTGCTAGAGCCCTCTCCTCTCACTGTTTCCTTCTCTATTGACTGTATGGGGATTCCCAGTAGACTGGTGTGTCCGCTGACTGGACTGTTGATGCATGACCCGGTGGTCTATCCGGAAGACGGAAGGACCTATGAGTGCAGTGCACTGCTGGAAGTGATGGAAAAGCGGGGGGAAAGGACGGAGTTGAAGAGAGATGAGGCAGCTTGGAGGGAGATTGAAGACTTGACTAGAGACTGGATGTAGCTAAAATGCTCACGTAGACCAGCATTAAAACGCTCCCCCAGCCTATATAGTCCTAACCCCAAGGCTTTGGCTGTGCATAATGGAAGCGGGGCCCACCGAGACAGCACCCGCTCCCACCTTCAGCCCTGTCGAAGTGCAGTACTGTCCAGTCTGCACCTTCCCATCTGAGTACTGCGAGTTCGGACCCAGCTTCGACCTGTGCAAGTCCTGGATCGCCGCCCACTGTCCTGAACTCTACCCCGCCCTGGCAGAGGAATTCGCTAAGTACCGCTATGCAGACTTGCAACTGATGAAGAGGCCAAGGTGGGGGCTGCTGCGCCTAGTGCCGAGGAAACGAAGGACACTCCGCAGGGGAAAAAGACTGCTAAGAAGGTGCCGAAGATCACGGTTTCCGCCAATAAGAAGAACTTTAACAGGGTTTGGACCGTGGTGACGGGGTTGGAAGGCTTTGGTGAGGGACATGTAGAGGTGGACTTGAAAATGGCAGCGAAGAAGTGCGGGAAGAAGTTCGCCTGCGGCAGCAGCGTCGTGAAGGGCGCCAACGAAGACCATATAGAGGTGCAGGGAGAAGTGGAAACGGAGATCATCACCTTCCTGGCTGCTGAGTTCAGCATTCCTCAGGAGGCTTTTAAGATAGTGGAGTCCAAGGGGAAGGGCAAACACGCAGCCAAGAAGTAGGCAATAGCTGCATAGCTTCTCATCACCCAAAGCCTGCATATAGCCTGCTAGTCCTTCCTAGTCTATTTAGTGCAGACGACTTTCTGGTAGAGTCCCCCAAAGAAGGTTTCCTTGCTGCTGTGCGTCTTCGGGGGCAGCCAGTCTTCCAGTTTGTGGCGCCACAGGTCCAAAGCGAAGGGTTCCAGGGTACTGAGTATGGGCACCATCAAGTAGCGGAAAGGACTCAAAGCCACTGGCTTGTGGTAGTCCACAAACACCACTTTCCCGCCTGGCTTCACTACGCGGAGAGCTTCGCTGATGGTGGCCAGACGCACGTCTTGGGGCATTTCGTGTAGGAGGAAAAAGAGGATGACGGAGTCGTAGGTGGCAGTGGGGAACTTCAGGTCTGCACTGCTGCGGTGGTGCAAAGACACGTTCGAATAGTTCGCTACCTTCTTGGCTAGATTTTCGAGTTGGATGGGTGCGACATCCACCACATCGATTTGCGCCTCCGGCAATTGCTGGGCTAGCTTCTGCGTGAAGTTGCCGTAGACGCAGGCCACTTGCAGCACTTTCTGCGGACCTGACTGGAACTCTTGCAGAGCCACATCACGGAGACTGCTGAAGTTGCCCCAGAGGATGAGGTTGACAAGCCACTCTCGTTCGAAAATGTGCAGACCTTGGGGGTGCAGGTAGGCCCACCAGTAGTTATCTTCAAGATACTTGGGCAGGGGCAGGTCTGGCCGAAGGGCGAAACGAGGCTTGCTCGCAAACCTGCGGAGCACCAACAGACGTCTCTGCATTATGGTGGAAACGCACTCATTCAGCCGCTTCTCACACTATTCCCAGTCCTCTAAAGGCTAGGCCAGTCCTTTCTACCCTCGAATTGACTCTTCTTCCGCTGCAAAGGACTGGTATTATGTTCTGTCAGCCGCTGCAAGCAGACTTTATGAGGAGGGAAATCGCTCCTATTATGTGTAAGTCAGATTCTAAGAAAGGACTGTGAAGGTATGCTGAATTAATGAGAAAAGGACTGATTTGTGCCTAGAATAGAGGGCAATGTATGAGAATTAGCCAGGATGCGACATTAACTAAGGAAGTTCCCTGCATAGCCCATGGAGTCTAAATCGAGCCTAACTGCTAGTTGTAAACCATGTACTTGTTGGTGGCTGAGAACTTCGAGTACCCCTTTATCACCTTCTCAATGGCTTCAAGTAGGTCTTTCTCAGAAATTGACTTGCGCCGTTGTCTGATAGCGAACATCCCCGCTTCCGTGCATACAGACCGAATATCCGCCCCAGTGGAGTTGGGACACAGTCTGGCTAGCAGTTCAAATCGGATGTCTTTGTCCATATTCATCACTTTCGCGTGGATTTTGAAGATCTGCGCTCTGCCCTCCAAGTCAGGCAGGCCGAATTCCACCTTGCGGTCTAAACGGCCGGGACGCAGGAGAGCGGGGTCGAGAGTGTCTGGTCGGTTGGTGGCCATTAGGACTTTCACATTGCCGCGGTTGTCAAAGCCATCCAGTTGGTTGACGATTTCGAGCATAGTCCGCTGCACCTCACTGTCCCCACCTGAGCCATCATCGTACCGGGCTCCGCCCACCGCATCCACCTCGTCAATGAACACAATGCAGGCTTTCTTAGTGCGCGCCATCTGGAAGATCTCTCTCACCATGCGAGCCCCTTCACCTACATACCGCTGCACTAACTCACTCCCAATCACTCGAATGAAGCAAGCGTCAGTCCTGTTCGCCACTGCCCTGGCTGCCAGTGTTTTCCCTGTGCCTGGAGGTCCGAACAGCAGCACTCCCTTGGGAGGGTCGATACCCAAGTTAATGAACCTTTCAGGGTGCAGCATTGGCATTTCCACCACTTCCCTGAGCCGCTCTATTTGCTCCTTGCAGCCTCCCAGGTCGTTATAAGTCACATCAGGCTTTTCCTCGAGCGTCATCATGGTCACTGTAGGGTCGATTTTGGGGGGTAGTGGGATTTGAATGGAGTACTTGTTCCTTTCCACGCCCACTCTCATGCCTTCCTCTATGTCGGTGGCTGCGACTTTCTCGCCCAGGCCCACTACGAATTTGGCCATTTGCTTGATGCTGATCATGTACTTGGCTTCCTCAGTGCCAGGGTTAATGATCTTCGTACAGCGAGCGACTTGAAGCGGCTGCTCCATCTGCATCAAGTGCTTATCAGCCTCAATATCCCAGTACGAGGGCGCAGCCAGTCCAGTGTCCGACTCCTTGACTCCAGTCTGCTTCTTGATGTCCTCCACCAGTTTCTTTATTTCCCCCTCCGTTTCCGCGAGTTTCTGTGCATAGGGACTGCGACCATATGTCATAATGACCTTGATATCGGCCTCGTCCAAGGGGTTGCTAGGCTTTTCCGGCTCCGCCTTCTTTTCCGCCATATAACTATAACCCATGGACCCTGGATATGGCCTTGTGCCTCGTCAGGCCTACCGCTACTGGCCGTCCGACTCCGAGGCAGTGAAAGGCTCTGGTCGCTTCGCTTTGCGAATGATCTTCCAAAGACAGGCCTACAGCGAAGCAGAAGAGCAGGCTTTGGAAGGACTAGTTTCCGCAGTGGATAAGAGCCAGGACCTGTCCATTCGAGCCAGTCAAGTGGCCAGGGCGGATTTGCTGAGGCTACTGTATGCGTGTGGGTGGGAGGAGAGGGAAGCTGTAGCCCAGTTGGAGGCCTATTTGAACTGGACGGAGGGCTCGCTGCCTGTCATTCGCCAGCTCGGCACTACGCACTACCTGCCCATACTCGTACATTGCAACTAGACCAGTGGCGGCCTGTACACGCACGGCAGAGACTGTTACTACCGGCCGCTGCTCTATCTCGAGCCACAGAAGCTGCTCCCAGTACCTGCCAAACAGTACAGTGTCGAGGACTGTGTGTCCGCCGCAGCCTTCCTATTGGACTTCATAGAGCGAGAAATGTGTCTGCCTGGGCAGGTCGAAAACTGGGTGCTGCTCCTCGACCTGTCCTCGACCCCTGCCCCTCCGTTGAAGGAAATCCGCATGATTCTTCGAATTATGCAGTTGGCTTTTCCCTGCAGACTGGGTGCGGGGTATCTGAAGCGAGGCAGTAGCAGGATGCTTTGGACCAAAATCACTGCTCTGATGACGCCGGAGACGAGTGGGAAGTTTGTGCTACTGTCTGAGAACTGTGGGGAGTTGTGGCAGGGAGTGAATAGGGGGCAGGTGGAAGAGAAGTGGGGAGGGACACAGCCAAACAAAGAGACCTACTGGCCTCCCAGTCCAGCCCCCAAAGACGTAGCAGCTGCAGGGTTCGTCCCAGTGCCCAGCGACTACTCCAGTCACCAGGAGTACTTCCCAGAGCGATCTCTGACAGAAGGCGAAAGCACCGAAGTAGTGCAAGAAGTCTGTTGGAACGAGGACAACGAGGGCTTTTGGAAGGACGCAAAGGCAGGCTTCCTCAGTGACGCTATTGAATTCGAAGAAGGCCTGAGACTCTGTCGCAAGCTGGGCGAACCCCAAACTCTGCTTTCTCACAAACCGGTGGTTAGGCATGAACTGCCGCTTTCGCCTTCTCTCCAGATGGAGTCCACTGAGATGCTGACAGCTGCATGTTGCTGCATCACCAAGCGGTCTCACTCCGACTGCAGCCTAATGTAGCTATTAGAATGGGAGAGGTGGACTACCTCTTCAAGTTCATAGTAGTCGGGGACTCGTCAGTGGGGAAGTCGTGTCTCTTGATGCAGTTCATCGAGCAGCGGTTCAAGAACTACCACGAACTCACTCTGGGCATTGAGTTCGGACAGAAGATACTGAGCATAGATGGGAAGTCTGTGAAGTTGCAGCTGTGGGACACGGTAGGCGCTAGACAGGCAGGGCAGGAGACCTTTGCAAGCATTGCCAGGAGCTATTATAGAGGAGCGGCGGGTGCTTTGATAGCCTTTGATATCACCAATCGAGACAGTTTCGAGCACATTGAAAGGTGGCTCTGTGAGTTAAAAACCAACACAACTCCCGGTACTCCAATCGTCCTCATCGGAAACAAAGTGGACCTCGCTCGCAAGTAACCTTTCCCCAGTCGCCAAGTCACAGACACGGAAGCGCAAGAACTAGCGGAGCGGCACAAAATCACTTACGTGGAAACCAGCGCTAAAAGCGCCCTCAATGTCAACAGGCCTTTTTTCCACCTCTGTCAGATGGTGCTGAAGAACTTGGAGAACGGGGTGTATGACCTTGACGACGAGAGGTGTCCAGTGAAGCTAAGCACCGCCCAACTTACCTCTCTCAACATACGTCTCAGACGCACCTCCGCCAAACACTCTTCCTGCAGTTGCTAATTTAGCCGCTTCCACAGCTGTCCTCGGCCTGCTTAGTGGCCTGGACAGCTGAGGAGGTCGGGTCAGTAGGACAGAAGGGTTTGTTCGATTCTTTGAACGGGTATAGTGCGGCACTGCTCTCGCTGTCTCTTTCAATAGCAGACGTCTCTTATGGTTTCCTGGTATTGACAGTGCATTAAAGCCCCAAACGTTCCGCTGCCTCTCTCAGATGCCCCAGCCTGCCTGCCTAGCTTTGTACTCTACAGTGTCACACCCACTTTGCTTTAAAGAGTGGGTGGCTGTTACTCCACTACAAGGTTGTGTCCATGTGAGTGCGAAACTGCAGCTACTGTTTAAGAACTAGGCAGCTCTGCAGTGGGAAAGACACTGAGCCGAGGTAATATCTGCAAGTCCAGCGACCTGGACAAGTAGGTGTGGATGGCAGTTTAGAAGGCTCGTAAAGAGAGGGTGGAGGTCACGAAGATGGGTGGAGAGCAGTGGGAATGAAGAGTGGAGGGAGGGAAAGTGGGAAGACTGCGGAATTGCCTTTCTTTTCTACGTCACAAAGCGAAGATGGAAGCTGGAAATTGTTATATAGCCAATTCAAACTTTGCGAGAGCCTAGCGGGCCAGAGAAAGCGAGTTCGGGTTAAAGCTATTGACAAAGTAGTGGTAGGAGCTGGAGCGTCATTAGGCCCTTGCGCGAGACATCCAGGTCCGGTAACTGCACAGTGAGTTCTCCACCCAGAGGCAGCACGCTGCAGCGAGGCTGCGGAGCCTGCGTCCGCAGCAAGTCCGTGAGCTTGGGAATGCAGACAACTGGCTTCGGGGCGTGATGAACGTACTGGTGGCGGACCTTGTGGTCGATCATGGTGTGTTTGTACGCAAAAAGACGCCCACACACCGGACAAGAGAATCGCTTGATTTGGAGGTGAAAGGCTTGCGTATGTCTCTTCAGGGTATAAGGCGTGCTGTACTTCCGCTTGCACCCTGGAACAGAACATCGATATTGTCGCATGCTACCCTAATGTTTAGTAGAGATATATGGCTGGGGAGCTACTGGACCAAGGGGCCTGAGGGACTCCTACCTTTATCGCGCCCCCAACCATTTTTATATGGGTAGTGGACAGTGCCGAGATAAATAAGCAAATCTTTCTCTGAGGTAAGGACGAGCCTGCTTTCACTCCCCTTCAGTCCTCATACGCAACCCACCCATTTCCCCTCCAATTCCCCCTCTTTCCCCCACTTCCTGCAGTTCCCGTCCCTGTAAAAAGGACGCACCTTCCAAAAATGGACCAATCCACCCCATCTCCCTAGCTAAGGTCTATACCTCCTATATCTCGAACTTCTGCGTCTTATAGTTCCACGTTCTGTACCGCAGCAGCACTTTTCTGTACCTTCTCATGGCCTTTGCTTCGGTCGTTGTGAACTCTTTGATGTGGTGTTGGTCGCTGGGAGGCTGGAGTGCGGGGTCGTTGGTGGCTTTCTTCATGTGCTGGAGAGAGGGCGGGAGGCTGTTGGGGTGGGTGGAAAACACTAATTCGCCCTCAGACAAGACCTTGTCCAGTCCCAAGTCCGCGAGTTCACTGTGTTCCGGGCGCTGCAGCAGTTGCGGCAGTTGCTTCAAGTTGTGCAGCAAATCCGGAAACACCTGCAGTCTCTTCATATAAAAAGGCCTCACATTGGTGCGGGGCAGCATGCCATACACTGCATTTTCAACGACTTGACTAAAGGTATTCCCTTCAAGGATTCTGCAGATGTTTCTTTCGTGCAGGCCGCCTGGGTAGGTGGAGTGGCTCTTGTATAGCTTTAGCTTCGCTCTTTTACCGTGGATCAGGGGAGATCTTCCGTTTACGACCACTACGAAGTCGCCTTCTTTTTCGTCACTGATCCTGCTGTGGTCGTATGTGGGCTTATGCTTCCCAGACAGATAAGTGGCGATTCTGCCAGCCATTCTCCCCAGCGGCACTACACTGGCATTGAACAAGTGCCAGGTTTGAGTGCCCACAGGGTAGCAGCAGTATCCGGGCTGCTCAGGCTTGTGGCGGAGTTTGCCCTGCAGTGCGTACCAAAAGGCAGCGGGGATGGCGTCGTGTTGGAAGCGAATGCCGGGGGGAGGGTCCTGCATTGTGTCTTTCTTGTCGAAGTCGTTGTCAAGGATGTCGTCTCCTTCTTCCAGTGGCAGTTTGGGGATGTTTACCAGTTTGGCGGTAGCGCGGAGAGGCGGAACGAAGGGCACAGACAAGCGGAGAGCAAGACGAAGCGCCATATACAGAGGCTGAGAAAGGTGCAAACCGCCTAATCCCCTTCCAGCAGTCGGCAGAATTGCAGTTTCTCTCTGCTTCTCTACTACTTAGACCTCTTCCTTCGCATCCTCAGCCACGCTTTCCTCCACCCCCGCAGACTTCTGACTAGCGACTTTGCCACCAGCAGGCTTGCCTGAGTCCCCCGACATCCTCTTCTTCATATCATTCAAGTAGGCAGTAGAGCCGCTTTTCCCCTTCGCCTTCTTCCTCTTTTCCCCCTTCGCCAGGTAGCTCGTCAGCTGCGGCTGCAGGTCTGAGTAGATTCGGGTCAGGTCCGTCCTCACTTTATTCCCTTCCGCTAGGAACTCCACAGCGAAATCAGCTGCTTTCCTATATAGAGACAGGGCTTCTGCGTACTGGGTGGCAGTTACCTCCTTTTGGAACTCGAGTTCTACGGCGAGGTTGTGGTAGGCCACGGCTAGGACTTCCATTTTCTCATCTGCAGGCCGCTCTCGGCCCAGTGCAGCGCCCATTAGTTCCTCTTGCAGGACGATTACTGCCTTCATGATGTGGGTGAAAGCCTCGTCATGTCTCCCTAGTTCTGACAAGATTGCACAGTAGTTCAAGTGGGTGTTGGCCACTGACTTGGGAGAGGGCGCTGTGGCTTCGATTTCTCTCGCTTTGTCCAGGTAGACTAGGGCTGTGCGCGCTTTGCCCAGCTTGCGGTAGTAGCAGGCCAGGTTGTTCAGCACCGACGCATGCAAATTGGATCGCTGTTCACACAGCAACTCAGCACGTTTCAGCAGGTCGAGGCTAGTACTCATCTCCCCTTTGTTGAGGAAACTCATGCCTACACTGTTGCACAACTCACACAAGTCTGCACTGAGCATTGTCGTTTCCCCAGGCTGCAGCGCCCCTTCCAGAGCCTCCAGCGCCTCCAGCGACTTCCCCGCCTTCACCAGTTCCTGCACTCTCTGAGCAATTTCGCCGCCCTCCATACAATATGTCCATGCCCCGGTCTCTGAGCCAAAGCTCTGCAAAAGACCCTGTCTCCCTGGACGAGGTGAAAAGGACGAGGAAGCAGTTAGAGCAGGACGCGTCTTTGCTCTCCAACCGAATTCGCTTGCTGCAGTCTGAAGAGTTCCGGACGAGGAAGCGGATAGAGGACTTGAAGCGGAAGTCAGCACTGTTGCAGCAGGTGCATGCACGCAAAGAGGCGGATAGACTGGTGCTGCACAGAGTGCAGGCGAAGCGGCAAAAGCAGGCTGAAGATGCGAGGGAGCGATTCACCTCCCTACGAGTGCAGCGGACTGCAGAGCGCTTTCGACAGAAGGAGCGGCTTTGGATAGTGAAGAAGGAAGTGTATACGGCGGGGAGAGTGGAGAGGGAGGAGGCGCTGCAGAGGAGGGAGGAGTTGATGAGGAGGCAGGAGGAGCGCAATAGAGGTCTGTATTTGAAGGTGAAGGAGGGCAAGGGACAGGGCAGGCCGAGGAAATTGAGGCCTGTGAAGTCGGACTATGAAGCGCTCATACAGGCAGAGGAGGAAAAAACTGCTGAAAAGCGACAAGAAGTGGCTCGCATGGAGCAACTGGAACTCGAACTGCTCAACCGACTGAAACTGACCCAAAGTGTCGAAGAACTAGCTGTGTTTCGCCTGGAAAAGGCAGCCCGAGGCTCCAACTAACCCTTCCTAGGTCTTTCCTCCTGCTATACAGTATGGATTCCCTAGAAAAGCCGCAGGCGCCCTCCCCAGATTGGGAACTCGAGCATGTGGAGGAGTTCAAGTCCGCCCCAGTCTTCGCCATTCACAAATTCACGCATAAGGAGTCCAGCGCCCAGGCCCGAAACCGCCCTGCAAGCTACCAGAAGTGGACTCGAGCTGAAGACGAACTGCTCAAAGCGCTCGTCAAACAGCATGCACAGGACTGGAAATCCATATGTCTCAGCTTCCCAGATAAGAGCCAGACTAGTGTGAAAAAGCGCTGGGACCTGCGACACAACCCGAACACCAAGAAATCCAAATGGACGTCTGAGGAAGACCAAACAATCCTGCGTCTGCGAGCCCGTTTGGGAGGCGGCTACTGGAAAACCATCGCCAAATACCTGCCCGGCCGCCCTGCAGACGCTATAAAGAACCGCTATTACTGCTCACTGCGCAGGAAAAATAGGACAGAGGACAGTCCTACTCAGAACCCGGAGCCTCAGGAGGGCAAATCAGACCTGTCGGAAGACGGGGAAGTGGATGAAGAGGACATTGACCTGCTCAGTCTGCAGCCGAGTCTGTCTGTAAGTCAGCAAAACGGGGCGAAAGTCACTGAAAAGGAAAGACAGTTGAAGGTGGAGGAGCTGAGGGGCACGCTGGAAAGCCTGGAGCAGCTGCTGCAGAGGGCGAAGCAGGAGATACAGCTCATTTCGGAGGAAATTAGCCAGGAGTAACCTATGCTCGGTCTTTCAATAGCCTTGCAGACGTTGTGTTTCCCTATCTAATCCATAAGAAAGATGCGTCCGGCTATATCCTTCACCACCCAGTCCACTCCAGTGCGCAGTCCATCCCCTAGCACTGCACTGCACGGCACCACGGCCCAATGCCTCGTCGTGATTTCATCCAGTCGCAAGTAACTCTTCACCTCCTCTATGCTCAGTGCTCCCTTCAGGTCTTGCTTGTTGCAGAAGACTAGGAGTGTTGCTCCTGCCAGTCGTTCTTGCAGGAGTAAGAGTTGCAGCTCTCTACGGCAGTCCTCTAAACGCATTTTGTCGCCGCTATCCACCACCCAGACCAAGCCATCCGTCTTTTCGAAGTAGTTCCGCCAGTAGCTTCGGATAGTGGACTGCCCGCCTACATCCCATACGTTCAATTTAAAGTCCTGGTACTCCAGCGTCTTGATGTTGAAGCCCAGTGTAGGACTAATCGTGCTGATATCCTCCCCGTTGAACTTTTTGAGGATAGTGGTCTTGCCTGCGTTGTCCAGACCCAGCATTAGCAGGCGCATTTCGTGTTCTTTCTCTTTGGTCTTCTTCAGGATGGAGAGCAGGCCCATATATCTGAATAAGGACTGAATGGAAGGGGAGATTGTGCTTGACGCGGATAGGACTAGTTAACGAGACTAACCCAGCGGTCAAAGCAGCCCGGCCCTTCACTCTGCACATCTGCCCTCCCAGTGCCGTGGGCCAAAGACCCGTCTCTGTTGAGCACCATGAGCACAGGAATGCCCGCGATCTTAAACTTGTGCTTGAGGGCCTGCAGCCGGCTGTCCCCGAAGGGAATGCAAATCCAGGGGAGCGCTTCAAAGTGCTCGTTGAAGCTGGCTTCGTCCTTGTCGCTGGTGACGTGGATGATTTCCAGCCGCTTGTCAGGGAAGTTGACGTCATTGTAGAACTCCACCAGGATCGGGGAGAAGATGCGGCAGGGAGGACACCAGTTGGCAGTGAAGAGCAGGCAAATGACCTGGCACTGCTCAATATCCGCGAAACTCACCTCCCCGTTCTTCCCTCTGAACGTCTCCCCAATCACGGACTGCATTATTACCAGCAATTCCGCCTACAACACAGGACTAGGTGCGAAGAAGTGAGGCGGAAGCTGGGAATTGAGAGCGCGGGACTTGGCGTGAGAGGTGAAAGCGGCGCTTTCTACTGCTAAAGTGCGCTGGCGGATGTATTCTGAGGTTTCTTTGCCTTTCTCAGTCTGCAGTCTGTGCCTTTGACGCTTAGAACCTTGGTCCTCTGCCTCTTTTACCTCTTCTAGCAGGGGGGCTGCCTCCAGTGATTCCGCTTTCTTGGTGGGAAGTACACTGACTAGCCTGCGCAGGCCTGTTGGAGTCCCAATGTCCCTCAAATTCTCCTGCGTTGCGAGATTCGTCAGGTCATACAAACTCACGGACACCCCCACTGCAATTTTCTCCATAAGCAGTGCCTTAAAAGAGTGCAATTCCTGGTGAGAGTGCGACAGGCTCAATTTCGAAGCCTTCGGCAGCATTTTCCTGGGGTACACGAAGGAAACATACACCATTGCGTCTATAAGTGCCTTCAGCATGTCCCTAGACACTACTCCTTCATAGTGCTCGTCCAAAGTTTCGAACAATAGTCGCAGTTTGGTCTCTCGGCCGGCTTTTCCCTGCATTATGGCGGAGACTAGGAAGTGCAGTTTCAGGTAGCCTTCGGCTTTGGCCATTTCCAGGTAAAAGGCCTCGCGGGAGAGCGTGAGAGGCAGTAGGTCCAGGCGAGTGAGGATTCGCTGAAGCTGTGTGGGAGTGATGTAGGGGGAAGGGGCGAACTTGCGGATTACCTTGTCTGCCAGCTCAGCGGAAACGTGCAGGCTTTCCACCTTCGTCAGGTCGTCAGTGGCCTGCTCGGCTTTCTCCACTCTGCCCTCAGAACAGCCCATTTCCCAATCTATTGCAATCGAAGCTTCCTCCGCATTGCAAATATGAGAAGGTTGGCACTGAGGCAGTTCGCCAGCATGACGTCCATCAAGATAGAGAACCCCTACACCCTGGAAATAGTGGCCGAAGTGCCCTTCCTATCCCTCCCTGAAGCTCAGGCGAAGGTCGACAGCAGTGCCAACTTCGCTCACACTTGGAAGAAAGTGCCGCTGGAGGAGCGGATCAAGGTCGTGCGCAGTGGTCTTTCCAACCTGTGGAAGATGTCCAGTGTAGTGGCGGAAGACATCACCAAGATGATAGGGAAGCCGATTTCGCAAAGTCTGGAGGAAATGCGAGTGGCGCAGCTGTCCTCTGCACGGCTGGTGGACATCGCTCCCAGGGCTTTGGATGATGTAGTGGTGCTGGACACGCCCCTGCTCTACAAGAAAATCACGAAGGAGCCACTAGGCGTAGTGCTGACGATGGCTCCCTACAACAGTCCAGTGCACATCGCTCTAAACCAAATTCTGCCTGCTATAGTGTCAGGGAACACAGTGCTGGTCAAGCACAGTCCCTACACTGCGCCTATTACTCGGTACTTCACGGAGGCCTTTGCGCAGGCTGGAGTGCCTCACTTGATCACAGACTTCTTTGTGCAGGTCAAGGACATGCCCAAATTACTGGAAAACCGCAGTATCAACTATGTGAACTTTGTAGGCAGTGTGGAAAGTGGCAAAGAGCTATATCAAACCCTCGCAGACGCCCGCATCATGGACGTGGGCCTCCACCTAGGCGCCAAGAACGCTGCCTACGTGCGGCACGACGCTGACATCGACGTGGCAGTGAAGGACATCGTGAACTGCGCCCTATACAATGCAGGGCAGTCTGCTACGTCTATAGAGCGCATACTGGTGGATGAGAGAGTGTATGAGAAGTTCATGGAGTTGGCGATGAAGGAAATGATGCAGCAAAGGATTGGAGATCCGATGGATGAGGCGACGACTATTGGTCCACTGCCGTCCCCGGATGCACCTGCCAGACTCACTGCTCTCATAGAGGAAGCTGTGCAGGGCAAGTGCACAGTCAAGTGCGGCGGCTCAGCCACAGCAGACGAAGCAGGCAAGGGCCGGTTCTTCGAACCGACTCTCCTCTGTGACTTGGAAGACTACATGAGAGTCTTTGTAAGTTCTAGGCAGTCGGAGGAGTTCTTCGGACCAATTGTAGCGGTGGATGCGGCGGGCAGTGACGAGGAGGTGATGAAGAGAATCAACGCGCTGCCGTATGGACTGAGCACCTCCATCTACACCGCAGACAAAGCCAAAGCCCTGCAGCTCGCAGCCCAGGTGGAAACCGGCACCGTGCTCATGAACGCCTGCCGCGTAATGGACCCAGAACTGCCCTGGTGCGGGTGGAAAGACTCAGGCAAGCACGCTATGCTTTCACACTACTGCTACCGCTACGTCACCAGGACCAAGTCTTACTATATCCAGACTAAGGCTGCCTAGGAAGTAGGGAAACGCTGTCCTGCACAAGGCTTGTAGTACTGCTAGGCTATTGGGCGAACACGACAGTTAATTAGAGTGAGGACCAGTCGACATTTGCTTGAGTTTGAGTCTGAGGGCTTGCGACATTTCCGGCAACTTCCGCCTTTCCGCCTCCTCCCCGCTCTGCATAACAGGCAAACAGCTGTTTCTCCTGCCCGCCACAGTCCCCTCTTTCTGCAGTAACTGCCCAGGCGACATGGCCAGTCTTTCCAACTGGTCGTACTGCTCGCTCAGAGACTGTCTCCGCTCCTCGGAGGGGACTGGCTGCATTACGGGGAGGTTGGAAACGGTCTGGCGGCGTCTGGAGGGGGAGACGGAGGGGAAGGAGGGGGAAAGAGGGTGGACGCTGTCATCTGCTTCAGAAGAGTTGGAGGAGCTGCCCGAGCAGTTGCAGTCCCACTGGGTGGGAACCGGCACAGGAGGAAGGCGGGCTTGGATGAGGGACTGAGCTGCCAGGCTCACAGTCCAGTCCAGCGGGGGAATCGGTAGGGCACTGGAGGGCTCAAAGAGGGAGCGGAAATAGACGTAATCTGGCGTTTCCTCGAATTTCAGCCTTTTGACCGCCCTCATGTACTGCAGCATTTCCTCACATTCGCACTCACAGAGCTCTTCCAGGGTTATCGCCTCCTTCTTCGCTTTGAGTTTCTCCTTGCGGGCCTCGAAGGACTTCTTGGCTACGGAGTGCCAGGGCAAACGACCCTTCAGCAGGAATAAAAGCATATAGCCCAGGCTTTCCAGGTCGTCTCTACGACTGGAAGTCAGTCCTCGGAGTGTATTTACTGAGGACCAGTAGGGATTTCCTCGGAATTTCTCCTCTAACTCCAGCGTTATATGCCTTTCCTCGTCTCTATACCTCGTTGCTAGGCCGAAATCGATGAGAAATACCAGGTTGGCCTTATCGTCCAGGCCGATGGCGGCGTTGTCAGGCTTGATGTCTCCGTGCAAGTAGCCGCAGCCGTGCAGAGCCTCGAGAGCGGAGAGGAGCTGCAGGGCGATGTGCTGGACTGTGGAGAGGGAAAAGCGACTTGAGCATTTTTCGTGGAGGTCTAGGAGTGTGGGACCCAGCAGTTCTGAGACGGAAGTTTCGAGTTTCTGGTGCTCCCCGTACCAGTACACCTTGGGAAAGTCTGTCTACGTGGTACGCTGGCAGGCACTGAGTGTCTGCGCTATCTCCACTTCCTGCTGCAGCGAGGACTGTTCCTGCGGCACAGTGACAATCTTAATAGCCACAGGCAGGGTGGTGGACAGGTCGAGGCCGCGGTGCACTCGACTGAAAGTGCCAGTGCCCACCATTTCCTGGATTTCGTAGCGACTCGCCACTGTCAAGTAGGCAGATTTCATATTGCTATATGGACAAATACTTGTTTATTCACGCTCAAACCGGGCAACTGCTGCACTACCAGGCAACCACGCCCAGCAGTGAAGACCCACTAGCGATTTCAATGCAGCTGAGTGCACTGACCCAGTTAGCCCAGCAGCAACTGCGCTATTTGCAAGCCAAAGAGCTAATGACTTTCGCCTATTCAGCCACTGCGCCTGTGTTCCTAGTGATTTACTTCCCTTTGGAGGCTATAGCAGTGGAGGAGGGAGTGGCTTTGGCTCAGGAGCTGATGAGGACGTTTATGACCCTGGTCGGGGACTGGACCGGAGGGAAAATCCGCTACAAAGTGTTCAAGCAGCTCGACGAAGCGGCTCAAACTGCAGCCGAAACCCGGCTAAAAGGCAGTGTAAAGGAGTTCTTCCGCGAACTGGGCAAAGAAACTGTGGATTTCCTCTATTTGACTATCCCCGGGGAAACTCCAGACGCCCGGCCTTTGAAACACGCAGAAACCTCAATGGTGCAGCTGAACACTCCGCTGACTACGGACGTTTCCGCACTCGCCAGAGGCTCAACACCTGTTCCCTACAGCACAGGGTCGAAAAAGAAGTACCCTGTGCAGGCTGACAGTGGCCACCTGCCTGCCAAAAGCCTGGACTTCTACCGTATGTTTCCCAACCGCAAAGAGCCCAACGAGCACATAATGGACACCATTGCAGCCATCGGCAAAGGCTGTGGGGAGCTGATGGAGGTCTGGAGAGACAACTGGACGTATGTGAGTCTGAGGATGGAGGAAAGGTGGCTACTGGGGTGCAAAGCTGCGGGAATGAGTGTGTTTGCAGTTATGAGTGCGGAGCCGAATTTGACCTGTGAAGTGGAAAACGCCTTGGCGAAAGTCCGAATGTGGGCGATGGCGCTAAAGACCTCAGTTGCAGGGCGGAAATAGTCGCTAATTGTTGCTAAATGGAAGGCTCACACTAGGAAAACAAGCGCAAATCGACTTACTCTTAGCAAAAATGCGATTTTATAGCGATAATATAACAATTTCATAGTAAAATTCGGACAATTAGAGACTGTTATAGTCCGCAAAGCCTGTTTTGTATGGAAATCCTCCCTAAAAGAGCACTATCCTAGACCTGGTCACTGCCCTCCTCCTCCACCACCCTCATCCTCGCCTCCCTGCCAAACTTCAAACAGATCTCCGACAGTTCCTTCCACTTCGACCCCTCTCTGCCCTGGTCCTTGTCCTCAATAGAGTTGCAGTCTATCAGCAATTTCTTCCCGTCTTTGAATAAAATGTGCAGACTTTTCGCATAGTCTTGCAATTTTATGTCTTGGATTGTCTCTTTGTTGAACTTTTTGCCTTTGTCGGAGGAGGATTTTTCGCGCATGTAGAAGATGTGCGATTTGGTAATGATTAGGACGTACTTTTTTTTGCTTTTTATGAGCGGAGCGAAGAAAATGACATATTCATGGCGGTAGACAGGGTTGTAGCGGTACAGGAGGAACTGAGCTTGCGCCAGAGCAGCATCGTAGGGGTACAAAATGCGGTCTTTATGGAAGTGTCGGGGGATTCTGGTCCTTTCCAGGAACCTGATTTCGAATGTAGCCCTCGCGTATTTGCCTAGACTGGAAGTAGTGGCGCTGAATGCGTCAAATAGGCCGGAAACAGGCTTGACCACTGTCCCTACGATCCCTTTCCCTATCCCTGCGAAGAGTCCCTCCACGCCTCCCTGCTTGTACCCCTGCATGGGCGAGGTCACGATGCTCGTGACTCCGTCGAACAGGCCGTAGCCTGCGTGCTTCAGCCCCACCATCAGACCGTCAGCGATAGAACTCACCTTCCTGTTCAGGAGGTTGCGGCGGGCTCTTTGGAACTGCTGGTCCATTGTGAGCAGCGCAAGGCTGCGGCCTATGCCTCCCGCAAGTTTCGAAGCAGAGGTGAACACGCCATGGATCGTATGCGTCACCATCCCAAACCCTCCTTTCAGCAGCTCCGGGATAAAGTCCCTCGGATCCCTCATAAGTGCATACACAGGCTTCACCAGCGCTGCCTTCATCCCCGCCTTGAAGCTCTGCAGCAGGTTCGCAGGGTTGCCCAAGAACTCCATCGCACCCAGGATCTTGTACACCTGAAACACACACTTGCTGTAGTAGTGCTGCACCAGACGCTCTGCGAAGCGAGATCTGAGCTGGTACATTGCAATCATGCGCAGTCCTTCCATGTTTATTTCCGCGGCTTCGATGGAGGTGATGGCGAGGCCGATGGAGGCGAGACTGAATAGGAACTTCCGGGGTAAGGGACTGTCGATGGGTGAGTTCATGTTGACGCTTAGGACTATCCAGAAAGGCTGGATCACGAGTTCTTCGATGAATAGCTTCTTTTGTGCCGAAGGTATGAGCAGCTCACTCAACGGCACAGCCTGACTTTCCGCCATTTCCACCACTTCCTCGAAACTATCCGTGTAGGAAAACTGAAACACATCCTCCTTCAGTGTCTTTTCCTTATGCTTCGTCTTCGCCTGCGTCTCCCCGCTCACAAAAGTCCCATAGATTTTATCGTACGCCCGCAGCAGGAAGTTCAGCACTGAGCCTTCCAGGCGCAACTCAATAGGCTGCACGTAGATGTCCAAGTAGTGGATGTGGTCCAACTGCGGACCACTGTGTTTACTGAAACTCACGAAGACGGATTTCTTCAAGTCTTTCCGCTTGCGAGCGAAGGGCGCCAGAATCACAGGCCAGTAGTTCTGCATCATTTGGTTGTCCAGCTTGATGACGTTGATAGTGATTTGGAAGCCTTCGTAGTGGTCGCGGTATTGGTAGTACTCCAACTGGGTTTCCGCTAGACTCAGCAGTAGGACTTCCTGCGGGCCGTCGTCGATGATGGAAATATTGACACTGGAGACGAAGAACTGGAACTCGAACCAGATTTCCTTGGACCGCAGTTTCTTCCTGTTTTCAAGCTGCTCCTGCAGGATTTTGCACCCCGGCAAGTGTCGGCCTTTCTGGTTTTTCGAGTTTCCGGTGCGCAGGGAAAGCACATGCGTCGCTCCTTCGAGTGCAATATCGACGTGAATTAATTGGCTGGTGAGGGAGCCGCTTGCTTCTTTGCCCTCCATCAAGGCTTGGATCCAGGCCTGGGCGTCTTCGGGGGAGGAGGCGCGGAACTGGTAGCGCTTGAGACAGGTGTAGAGGTAGAACACTGAGTTTTGGAAGTCCACGGCCTTCACACACTCTTCCAACAGACTAATGCTTTTGAAGCTTAAGTCTTGTTCACTTTTCTTCCTTATCAGCACTCCATCCGACACCTCCGCATACATGTTCTTATACACCCCAATGAACCTGCGTCTCTGTTCCAACAGTCCCCACTTCCGCTTCGTGGAGCTAGTCCAGCCCTCGGCACTGGACTTCAAGTCCATAGGCTCCATTTCCCCGAGTATGTCTAGGAGGTACTGCTTGCGCACGTCGGCGATCATTATGTTCACTTCGGCTCTTTCGGTTTCCTCGTCTAGGGCGTAGTAGTGGACAGACGGAATCACTCTGTCTCCATCCCTGCGGCACTCCGGTATTGTCCGCGTCTTCAAATCCGTCCTGCCAGGCACGTTCTGAACATAGTGCACCTGATGACTAGTGAAATTGCGCAGTAGAAAAGGCGGGGAGTCGTCTTTCTTCTGCTGCTGGAACTGCACGACCTGAGTGGGTCCCACTCCTACGATAGAAACTAGTATGAAATCTTCGGTTTTCCGGGAGTCGTTTTGGACGGTTATGATGAATTCGCCCTGTTCATGTATGTAAAAGCCGCCAGACCATTTCAAGTTGGAACTATACTCATTAAACAGCGCAATCGTCATAAGTTCCCTCAAGCTCCTATTCGGCCAGTTGAAAGTCGTGAAATCATCCGGCGTAATATTAAAATATCTCTCCGCGCCCACCTGTCTACACACCAATTTCAGCAAATTCTGACACTTCAGCATATACCTAGGTGTGAAAGTGATGATATTGGTACGGTGGAAAACCCCTTTGCCGCGGTCGATGCGGACGCCGAGGTCGATTTTCATGTCGTTCTGCATGTTGAAGGACAGGAAGCCGCTGGTGCCTGCGTTGCCCAGACTGAAGGTGTCGGACCACTTGGAGACCGTCTTTTTGCCGGAGGTGATTTCGGAGTCTATCATGGCGACTTTCAGTTTGGAGACCATTTGGGAAGGGGAATAGACGATAAATTTCGACCAATTCGCCGCCTTACTCGCACTAATGACCGACGTCGACTTGCGCGACTGAGTCGCAGCAATAGCGCCCGGCGAGCTCAAAGCCATCCTTTTCACCGCAGTCTCCTCCAACTCACTCGCAAACTGCAGCGTCGACTTCTTCGCGGGATACACAATTCCCTTGCAGTACGGACACTCAATACCGTGCTTATAGCCTTCAGAGTAGTCTTGTGGACTTACTGGGATTGGCTTGTCGCAGTGGATGCAGGTGACTATTTGTTCGGATTTGATAAGGGGTGACTTGCTGCCGTCGCTTACGAGAGGCTTTCTGCAGTTGGTGCAGAGTTTGTCGCTAGCGGAGAAGGGCGAAATTTGGTTTTTACACTTGCAAAACGGACATTCGACGATATTGAGGGTTTTCCTGCTTTTCCTGCGGTCGCCGATTCTAGTAAAGCCCTTAGTGGTTTCCTTAAACTCCTCCTCATTGAAATCGTCCTCCTCCCCACTCTTCACAAACAAGTCCGGAACTTCGCCTTCCTTCCCCTTGTCCTCACTTTCCGCAGTCTGCTTCGCCTCTCTTTTCGCCTGAAACAGCTCCGGCTCCGCATACAACAGCTCAAATATAGTCTTATTCAGTATCCAAAACGGCACGTAAATAAACATCCGCCAGCAACCGAAGTCGTCACTGCTGACTGCGACTTTCACAAACAACTTGTGGTTGGAGTTGTGATCGACTAGCTTCGTTGTGAACTTCTTTTCTTCTTTAATCTTGCCGAGGCGGATTTTGAGTGGGTTGGAGAGGTCGTAGCCGTCGAGTTTGAGCCGGAGGATGAGGGATTTGGCGTAGAATTTGTTGAAAAAGAGGTGGTAAGTTTGGCCTTGAAGGATGCTGTCGGGCTTTTTCTTGGGTTCTTTGTGTTCTTCCCCGGGGTCTTTGGAGATTTCCATGAGTTCGGAGGGTTCTTTCTGGATTTTGCCCTCTTCGTCTGAGATTTCGACGGTGCAGGTGACGGGGAGAGCGTTTGTGATGCTCATTATAGAGGATAGCAGCAGTTCCCGCTCTTGGAAGATCAGTTCTTCCTCGCCTAGGTCGTCTTCAGGGTCTTCCCGCTCTTCGCGCAGGTCAGAAGCGGCTCCCTTGCCTGAGTTGGAACGTCTCATATTCATCATGCGCTTATCAGGAACCCACACATACCGTTCATCCTTCACCACTTTCTTGCGAATAGTGTTGTTCTTCTTCTTTAGAGTTTCCAGTGCACAAGAGAAAGGCAACGTCTTTTCCACCTTATCTGATTTGTCAGTCTTGCCCACGTACTTGCAAATCAGCGGGACAAAGCCGAGTACGAGGGATTGAGTACCGTGAGAAAGACCTTCCACATCTAGACGTTTCAGTTCCTTTTCCTTTACTATGCCGCTGAGCGCTGAAAGGGTGATTTCGCGTGACCAGTCGTAGTTTTTGTTCGGACGGATTTTGATGGAGCCGAAGTTGACCACTGGAAGAGGGATATAGAGCTTTTTCCCGGGATAGACTTCCTCTACAACAGGCGCGTTGGACAGGGTGGTCATTTCCACTTCGACCAGCGTTGAAAGTTCGTTTCTCAGAGTCAGTGACGACCGGATAAGTATTTCCTTGAGTCCGTATTCCTGAATCCACCTCACCTCCACCACCAACAGGCGGATATTCGCCTGCTCCTGCTCCACCTCTGGATCTGCCTTTTTCCCCCACGGCAAGCAGGAGCAGCAGCGCGACTGCGTCTGACCGCCCCCCTGTTCCTCCATTATTTCCCTCTCATGGTCCGCCTGCACGAAAAAAGACTCTATCTTGTCCTTCAGTTTGAGTGTGGTCACTTTCTTAGTGGCACTTCGCTTGTACGCACTAAAGTCGTAGTGAGTCCAGCGCTCAATGAGTGGCATTACGTGTACGTCTGAGGTGTCGATTGGGACGCTTTTCACCTTGCGGAACTCTTCGGAGGTGGAGAAAAAGCCTTTGCGCAGAGTGGTGGCTTTGCGCAGGTTGACGATGATGTCGATTTTGTACCTGTTGATAGAGCTGAAGCGCAAGTACTTGCCCTGGCCTACGAACTTCCTTGATATTTCCCGCACTTCGTTGGGCTCTAGCTCCAAAATGTCCCCACTTTCATCCGAAGACGTGGAAATGCCCAGCGGCAGTCCTGTGTAGTTGTAGAACTTGTAGGGTGTGGCGGAGGACAACTCCGTGCCCTCTATCTCCTGAGTCCAGTTCTTCCACAGGCCGCCTATCAGGTCAATGAGTGAATAGCTGATGTTGATATTGGTCGGCAGGAGCGTCTTACTGATGTCAGAACTGAGAGTCAGTTTGGAGTGTTGGTTGTACTTGCCTAGGTCTAAGTCCCAACTGCACCACTCCAGCGCAGGCTCCCAGGCTGTAGTCCTTTGGTTGAAGTAGTGCACAGTCAGCCAGGCTTCCACTTGGCACTGACTGGACTGGTGTCCCTGACTCTGGTACGTGCCCAAGGTCACGAACTGGAAGCTGAGCAAAGGGTGGATGTCTTTGTTCAGCACTGTTATCAGGAGTTTGTCGATGGCAAGACTGAGGGAGAAGTTGCGCAGTTCTTCGCCGGGACGAGTGTGCTGGAGAGTGCGGGTGGGGATGTCGGGACTCAGCTTCAATGGTAAGACTTCCAAATCTTCGATCTTTTGGGAGTCCTCGGAGAGGTCAGGGAACTGGGACTCTTCCTGCAGTACAACGTCTGCGGGGCCTAGGGAAGGCCGGGATAGACTTGACTGAGACAAGCACTTGAAAATATCCATTATTTTCCATACTTCCGAGATGGTTAAGTTGAAGTGCCACTTGCTCTCCTCCATTCCTCCTTTCCCTCCATCTCCGTCCACTACGTGCACTAACACCTGCTCCCCCACCCAACTGGAGTGTGTACTCGGCTTCTGCCGCAAATACTCCAAATTCACCTCAGCCTGCAGTAACAACATCGCATGGTTCATACGCTCCATCTGCTGCTCTTCAAAGTTGGAAAAGTACATATGCGTAATCTTAAGCAAACACTGCACTCTAGCAGACCCCGGGCCGTTGTACGCATCTCCAGTAGTCTTGTAAGTGAGCGCTGTCTGCTTTGTATGCAGCACTAGCAGAGTCGACATGAGGGAGTCGAAGGAACTGGGGAAGAGGAAGTTGACGCTTTCTAAGGACAGTGCGAATCGCATCCCTGCACTGGGAATAACCTCTGGGAGCTGCATGTAGCTAGGAGGAGGGTTCAAAGAGGGGTCGAACACACTTGTAAAGAAGCCTTGCAGGGCAGTGAACAGGTCCGGCACTAGTAAGACTTGGCAGTCTGCGAGGACCATATTGATTTCCTTCAGTCCTGAAGGGTACAGTTGCATCTCTATCACTAAATTCGCTCGGGAAATGTCCGATTCGGTAGCATTTGGATACACTATAAGCGGCTCAAAGTTCTCATCGCCCATAGACAAATACCGCAGCAGGCTTTTTAATCGCTGATCTCGTAGGGTAAATCCGTCTAATTCAATGTGAATAGCCTTGCTGCCGCTGTTATGTAGACTGCATTCTATGCGTAAATCGCTGAATATGAACTGAGCCAGGTCCAAGTCGTGGGCTCCGGCGTTCTCGTCAGCGACTTTCTCGGAACTGAAGAGGAAATTGGCCTTATTTCCCAGCAGGACAATTTGGAAATAGGAGAAATCGGGGCTGTTTTCAGTGCCATTTGAGGGGGAAAGGAGTTCAGCAGGCGGGATGGTCTGCAGTTCTCCCATGTTTTCAAGCAGAGTCTGTAATAGAAAGGTGAAAGAACGCTGTGTGAAGAAGAAGTTGATATCGTCTTCCAGCTGAATCTGCAGCTTGGGACACGCACTGCTGAACAGGAACACTCTGAGACTGGAGCTGTACATGATTTCCTCCTCACCCACCCCAAAGAGACGCAAGTTCGTGGCCTGGATTTGCCAATTAAAAGAGGAGGGAGCGGGGGACAGACTGTCTTTAGATTGAGAGGGAGGGGCTTCTGAGTCGGTGGGGTCAGGCGCAGGCTCAATCGCTGTCAATTGCAGCACAGGGGACATGCGGCCGAAGCTGCCCTCCCCTGTTTCCACCCTCACAACACTCGCTTCTTCCCCTACTTCCAGTCCTTCCGGCTTATAGTAATACACCGACAAGCCCTTTAAGCACACCGGCCGAAGCTGCCGGACCTCCTCCACACTCAGAAACAGTTCCCTCAACTCCATACCCTGCGCACTCCGCTGTCTCTGGTACTGATTCAGACGAGTCCTACGAGTCCTTGCAGCCTGCTTCTCGCTTAATTCCAGGTCCCAGTCCACCACAGGCTGGCTTTCGTACTCGAACTGGGACGTGGACTCGAAGAGAGACCCTTCGCTTGCGTTTCTTCGCAGGAAGAGCTGGTCGAGACTGATGGTTTGCCACTGGGAGGAGAGGGAGTTGCGGGGGAGTTCGATTTCGCAGTCGGAAAAGAGGATTTCCATAGACATTGGAGAGACGAGGGGCTGATTTGGGTCGGATTTGCCTATAAAGAAGCGGTTGACGTACTCCAGTATGTCCATTATTACGCGATTCAGGTAGGTTAAGCGGGAATTTCGCATTCTGACCTGCAGAGTGGCGGTTTCAGCCTGATTTGGCACACTTTTAGCCTCATAATTAACAGCCAAATAGGCAGTTTGGTCCACTGTCCCTAGGATTAGCTTGTTGTACACAGGGCCTCGGGAGGTATCCACACATCGCAAGTTCTCAGAATTGAGTCTAAGCTGGGTTTTATAGGCGTATACGTCCAAAACGCTGATAACGTTGCGAGTGTGGAAGGAAAAGAGCGGCTTGTCATCGAAAATGCAGTTCAGGTAGAGTTCGCCCCAGTCCAAAACTAGCTTCAGTTCTATCACTTTGGCTTCCTTTCGGTCTGTCGGCGGCTTTTCCTCGCTTTGCGCCTGTTTCGGACTGAGAATAGGCTGAAATAGACTAAGAGTGTCGGCAAGGATGCGGGGGTTGTAGGTGAGGTGTAGGGACTGGGCTGCCAGTTGTACTTCACTGCTGATGTTGCGGTATTGCTCGCTTTCAGGAACAGTACTGCGACAAGTGAGAATCAGCACATTTTTCCTATCCACCAAGAACCCGCTTTCATCTAACTCCTTCTGTTGTATCAACTCCACCCACTTTCCCTTCTCCCCCTCTCCTATAGCAAACAGCACTCCCGGTATATAACTTCTCGTATCCAACACCTCCAGTCCCTGGCACTGCACCAGCACTAGACTTTCGAAGCACTTCCCCTTGTAGGACATTTCGAACTGGTGAGCTAGGATCTTCATGTAGGGGCCGGAGTTGGAGACTATGTTGATCACCGCGCCTTTGCAGTCGAGTTCGAGGCTGAACTGGACCTGGTGGGTGGCTCTGCGCATTTGCTTGGTGGTGAGGTCCAGCTTGAGAGTGTAGGGGGAAAGAGGGGGGGAGGAGGGGGACTGGCGGGTCCAGACTTCTGCTAGTGAAATGAGGCTTTTTAGCTGGTCCCCAGTCAAGTGAATCAGCAACTCCTGCGAAATGACAGAAAGCAAGTAGTCCGGAGTCCTCAGCTCCTTATGCACCTCCTTCCGTCTCACCTTCTTATCCCGCACTCCCGCTGATATCGACCTATAACTAGCAATGAGCAGCTTCACACTAAAGCCAGCAGTAAACAGCACTCGAGGGACAGTCCTCACTACTTCCAATAAGTCTACATTCGCCCTGGGCATTGAGAGTGCAAAGGCCCGAATTGAGTTGATTTCCACTGCAATCGTGTCTGAAGGCCACTTTTCAGCCTTCAGTCTGAAATACACCAACTCGAAGATGACTGCATCGCAGTGGTTCTGAAAGGAAGTCATAAGTGTCACTCGTATAAGCTGCTTACAGGTGATTTTGACTCTGCGGTTAATAGCAGAGCGAGCCCGGAAAAGCGGAGTCGGTCGACACCCCTTAAAAAACGCAATTTCCTTCGCGTATTTACTGTTCTGGGTAGAAAAACAGAAAGCGAAATAGTCCTCCAAGCAAGTCAACAACTCGGGGTAAATGTATACATTCGCCTCTTCCAGTTCCACATGCATCGTCAAGTCAGACCGGTTGAGGTACTGCAGTTTGCTCGCAGTGTCTTCCTTGCGGGTGGATTTGAACTGGATGGTTAGGGAGCTAGGGGAGACGAGCACGGGCTTGCGCATGGCGTAGTGATTGGGAGTAGGCGCGGTTAGCCAGAGGTGTAGACTGTTGAGTGTGAGTATCGTTAGGATTTCTTCGTGGGCGAAGCGGTTGTGGAGAGTGAGGAGTGGGGAGTACGTAACCACCGAAGTCTGCACACACTCAACTCCCTCCGTCCTAAAAAACAAACACGACTCCTCCTTGCACTTCATCCTCGCCGCCACTCCCGCCCTCTCCACATACCTCTTCAGCGTAATAAGCTCCACAGCACAGCTAGAAATGCCCACTCTCAGCTTCACACAGACCTGCTTTCGCCCTTGAGCTGTGCTCTTTGGGTTCTCCTCTGCCCGGACAAGCAGTTTTCTGCGAGAATCGGTGTTTTGCTTGGGTCCTTGTCTCTCTGTGCCTGTGGATTTGCTGGTCCGGAGGACCTGTTCTTCTAACTTGGTGACTTGCATTAGATGGCGCTCCACTGCTTCTCGTCGATAACTCAGGATTTCGCTGAGAGATAGCAGCGATTCCAGGTCGTAAAAAGCAGCTGAAAGGTATCTTGGGTCTTTTTTGCAGGTTTTTACGCCCATTTTCGACTCTTCGCAGGTTTTGGAGTCCTTTTCGCCGTGAGAAAAGCCGATTTGATTCTGAGGGACCAGGCCTTTGTTCAGGTGCAGCATATAGCCCTGGATATACATTTCCTTCCAAAAAGCCTTGCGCACTACTGAAATCAGCGAAGTCCTCGCTAATTGGCTTCGAACCAAGGCCTTCACCTTGTTCCCAACCCTGCAAAACCGCTGCTTAGGCGTCAGAACTGCGTTTCCCCCTGTTTCCCGCTGCTGAAGCTCCAGCAAGACCTCTATAAGCGTCCTACTGAGTCGCAGTGCAATGTAGCTGCAGTCGATGTTTACATCCACATCCCCTCTGTCTGTAGTGAACTCCACTAGGTCAAATTGCCAGAAACTCACATTTGCAGATAAGGAAAGCGGACAAAGGACTATTGATTTGTGGGTAAAAGTAGGCTGGTTTGCAGGAGAAAACTCAGAATTCGCACTTAGAGAGCTGATTTCCGCCCTACGAAAGTGGCAAACAGAGTCCCAAGTCGGCATTTCCTCGAAATCCCCATTAGTACTGTAGGAAGACATCCGGTCCACCTGTACATTTAACGTGAACTTATGGACTTCGGAGTGGTTCTTCGGACAATGTTCCAACACAATGTTCACATTCCGCAGCGTGACTTTCAAATTATGCAGCAAAGTGGACAGCATCGTCTTCGTCAGGAAGGAGTAGGAGTTAGTGCCTCTGAGCACACTTTCCACCCAGGCAAACAGTCCTGCAGCATCTCGCTCGAACCTCTCTATCTCAGTTTCCTTGTTTCCCTCACTGTCTGAACTTGTTTGCCGGGTGGGGGTGGTCTTCAGGACCAGGCGGATATCCTGCAAAGTGACCTCGGGCGCCCTTTTCCTCCACGATTTCCAGGGGATTTGAATGTCTGCGAGGCCGATTGAGGCTTCGACTACTGAGAGAGGGAAGTCTTTGAGGCTGATGTGGTCTGTTTTGAGGGAGAAGTCACGGATGGTGGCGCTGCCGGACCAGAGGGCCATTTTGACGTTTTCGGCTTTGACGTCGTCCAGGTAGAGGTTGCAGTACTTGTTGAGGAGGTAGTACAGGCCCCAGTTGCCGGGGTTCAAGTCCATTATTTCTGTAAACGGGAAGACAGAAGGCTCAAAGGACTAATAAGTACTACGTAGGAATACCCACACTAGCACCATAAGTAGCCAAAATCCAACTTACCCATACTACTCGAGTCCAGCCCTTACAGTATCTCCCATTTCCGCTGGCAAATGGCTGGTCAAACGCTCATAAGCACTGAAGAACTGGGCGCCCTGCTGGCTTCCTCCAGACCTCTGCACCTCGTAGACGCCTCAATGTGTCCCGGGGAGGACTGCAAGGCGAAGTACCAGGAGTGCCACATCCCCGGGGCAGTCTTCTTCGACCAGGAATTCATCCGCAATAAAAACTCTGCTCATTCCCTGGGACTGCTATCAGCAGGCGCTTTTGCTGACCACATGAAGGCGCTGAACCTACCGAATGACGGTAGTTTGGTGGTGGTCTACGACCAGTACTCCCTCATATCAGCCGCTAGAGTCTGGTTTCTGCTGCGGTACTACAGCTACCAGCAGGTGCGGTACTTGGACGGAGGACTGCCGAAGTGGACGCAGGAGCGGAGACCTGTGGAGAGCGGAGTCACTGCAGTGCCCGGGGAGGAGGCAGACCCTGCACTTTACCAACTCTCTACGAAGCCGGAAATGCTGGTGCACGTGGAAGAAGTGAAGGCGGTGGTGGCAGAAATTCAGGCTGGAGCCAGTGGGAGACAGATCTGGGACCCGCGCAACCCTGCCAAAGTGACTAGCACGGTGATCCCCGGCTCCACCTGTTGCTTCTACAGGGAAGTGCTGAATCACGACGGCACTTTCAAGTCTGCCAGTGAAATGCAGGCCGTTCTTTCTCGGACAGGACTGGACTTCTCTCGGCCCATAGTGACTTCCTGCAACCGCGGCGTAGTCTCCTCTGCAGGCTACCTCATCCTGCATCTCTGTGGGAAGACGGATGTGCGCAACTACCACGGCTCCTGGATAGACTGGAAGGTCAAGGTAGTAGATGCAGATCCTGCTCCAGCAACCTAGTAAGCTCTAGCCTCAGGGAATTGGACTAAATGGTAGTTTCTACGACACCAGTTTCCCAATTGCAAAGAAGATGACATACAGCTCTGCTCCCAGCAGTACCATTCCTCCAAGTCTCACAAGGTTCTTATACTGACCTCGAGTCAACTGTCTGCGCTTCTTCACAGGCTGCGGAGGGGCCAGCGGGTCTTCCACAGGAATCGGCTCCACTTCCATATTGGAAGGTCTGCATTCGGACAGAACTACTCTAAGCGCGACTGAGACCTTCGGTAAGTCCGTCTACGTCTAGGCAGACCGATATGCAGGTCAGAGGCAGCTTCCCACCTCGCAGGAGACTTGGCTCTGGCCTTGGGACTGAAGTACTTCACGTAGCCGTGACTAAGCGTTTCCTTTACTATATCCGGACACAGCCCTGCGCCACCGTTAGAGAGCGACCTTCCGAATTCGTTGATCCAACTGGCTTCCTTCTCAGAGCTCACGACCGAGTTTCTGGGTCTGCGGGCGGATATGTGCCTAGCGAGGGCGGTTCCAGGCCGCTGGACAGAGTGAGATCGGTAGTGAGTGAAGGAAGCGGAAGTGGCAGGGTGCAGGAGTTTGGACAGGATGAGAGGAAAGCGCTTTAGACTGTGGTAAGTGCTGGGCTGCATAGACCTGCGCTTTACCTCTTCTTCCCCGTAGTCGGATTGGTCGTCTCTGGAGTCGGATTCTGTTTGCACTACAGGGGAGACTATGAGGACCTTTAGTCGGACCCGGGCGACTGCTTCCCCACATTTCCCTTTCACTAGATCGTTCCTATGCTCTTTCAGCATCGATCTAAAGCATTTGCCGACTTTGGCTTGAGAGACAGGCCTGGTGTGCAGGGCAAATAGAGAAGTGGCCTTGGGCTCTGCAGTCATTTACAGTGGAGGTTATAATGGGTCTGTGGAAAAGTTGGCTGCTGCTGGTGGGCCTGGGGGTGCTGGCTAGGGAAATTCATGCCTTGTTGGGGGAGGAAAGTCAAGGCGAAAATGACGAAGCCGCCCTTCCTCCAGCCTCCTCTCCCACCTACTTCGACTCCGAGTCTCTCCCAAGCAACGCCCACCCCCCTCTCCCCAGCCCTGCCCTAGAAGCACAGCAAGTCCAGGGCCAAGAAGAAAGTGGAGTGACCGTGTTGCTCGCCATCTGCGCCGCCAGCTTCTTCTCCGTGTATGTGATTTACTCCCTTTTCGGCAAAAAGAAGGAAAGGAGAAGAGGCACGGAGTTGCGGACCTACAGCCAGAGCGTGGATTCCTAGGGAAGTAGCGCTAATAGGCTTATAAATGGATCACTTCGAAGCCCGCAACAAAGCCTACTTGCAGCCGTTCGACCTTGAAAAGGCCAAGCAGAGGCATGAGACTTTCGCTGTGGAACTGAGGAAACAGAAAAGAGTGGAGCGGTATCTGCAAAAGCGCACCCACCATCAGCCAGAACCGCACCTCTCCCCCCCTGCAGACCAGTTGGAAGCAGACCCACTGGTCCTTTCCTCCTCTCTTCTGCAGACTTTCAAGACTGCCACGTCGCCTGACCACTCCCGCCGCTTACTCATGCAGATTAGACGACTGTGTGCAGTGCCGACTCACCCTCCGCTGCACCTACTTGCTCAAGTCGGGGTCACTGGCAAGCTTGCAGTCTACCTGAATAGCACCGACCCTGAAGAGGTTTTCGCAGCTACGTGGATATTTACCAATTTAGCCTCTTTGACGGACGATGCAGTGATGAGGGAAATCGGGTCTGCAGGAGTAGTGGGCAAGTTGGTGACTTGTCTGGGCCACGAGAGCGAGAATGTGGTGGAAAACGGTCTCTGGGCGCTGGGCAACTACGCAGGCGGGGAAGAACACTGTAGGGAAGAAGTCCTAGCGGCTGGCGTCTTGCCTGCAATGGAGCAGCTCACTAGGAACCCACACTCAGAGGACTTCTGTGAAACCTTCACTTGGGTGCTGTATATGCTTGCCAAAACTCTGCCGAAACCCCAACACCTGCCCTCCCTTTGCCACCTACTGGTCCAAAGTCTCAGCCTGCCCTACAGCTCCTCCCTCCTCAACTCCCTTTCCGGCGCCTACCAGCTCTCTGTCAAGGACCTAGACTGCGTCTCCATGCTAGTCAATGTCCAGGCCGTCCCTGCACTCCTCTCCCTCCTTTCCCACAGCAACCTTGACGTGCAGTTCAACTCCCTCAGAGTGGCGGGCAACATCTGTGCCGGGACAGACAAACACACAGCTGTAATGCTGCACGGAGGACTGCTGGAGGCTCTTTGTCCAGTTATAGAGGCTAAGGAGCGGAATTTGCGGAAGGAAGCCTTTTGGCTACTGAGCAATGTATTGGCGAGTGAGAAAAGTCAGGTGGAAATAACAGTCAGGCACAGGTGCTTTGCAGGAGTGATGAAAGGGCTGACAGATGGGGACTTCAGCCTGAGGAAAGAGGCAATTGTGTGCCTAGGCAATGTAGTGTCCAGCAAGGCGGAAATAGCGCTGGAAGTGTGGGGAGACATGGAAGGGCTGGAAAGGGTGTGTGAAAGCCTGGCTGCACCTGACGCCACTCTGCAGAAGACGGCTATGGACACAATCCAGGAGTACGTGGAAATGGTGAAGTGGAGGACTTTGCCGCTGGATGACGTGATGAGCAGACTGGAAGCAGCAGGCGCCCTCCACCAACTCGAGTGCCTCCTGCACCACTCCAGTCTGCAACTCGCAGCTTCCCACCTGCTCCAGTCCCTGCACGAAGACAACTCCGAGGTCCTGTGCACCACAGTCCCGCTCCTCTACCAGTTCTCCTAGTATTAAGCATATGAAAAGGGTATTCGGCGACTACGAGGCTACCAAGGTACTGGGCAAAGGGTCGTTTGGGACTGTGTACCTGGCTGTGCAGCGGTCCACTCAGAGACAAGTGGCACTTAAAGAGGTTCCGGAGGCGAATTTGTCGGATAGAGTGAAGGCGAGACTGGACATGGAGATAAACTGCCAGCAAGCCATTCAGTCTGAATACGTAGTGGCCTTGCTGGACTCATTCGCGCTTCGATCCGGGCAGTATATCGCTTTGGAGTACTGCGCAGGGGGCGATTTGGACAAATTCCTCAAAAAGAACGGACCCGTGAGTGAGTCAATCGCTCAAAAGTGGATGCAGCAACTCGCCTGCGGACTCAAAGAACTGAAATCGAAGAAAATCATGCACCGCGACTTGAAACTCCAAAACATCCTCCTAACTGCAGAAACCACCTCAGCTGCTGTGAAGCTCGCAGACTTCGGCATGTCCAAAGTCATGGACGAGGACTTGACTACTACTCGCCTAGGGAGTCCGATCTACATGGCGCCGGAGATGTTTGTGCCTGAGGCGAAATACGACATAAAGGCGGATGTGTGGAGTTTGGGAATTGTGTTTTATCAGATGGTCACTGGGGAGTTGCCCTTGGAGGCGAAATTCAAGGCGGAAATACCGATGGCGCAGAGGTCTTTGAAGCCGGTGCCTGTGGAACTGTCAGAGTGCTGTAAGGACTTGATCACTAGGATGCTGGCGTATGAGTCGACGCAGCGGATTTCCTTTGAGGAGATATTCACGCATCCTTTTATATGTCCGCCTGGGGACCAGCGGGCTGAGGAGGCGCCTGTGGAGCTCGTGCAAAGTTCGAATTCGGGTAGTTTTGACCTTGTAGACGAGGAAATCGAGGAACAGCAGTCCGAAGGCGAATCCCCCCTCACTCGGTCTCAAACTGACATAGAAGCAGTGGTGAAGTCTATGGAAAGCGACCTACACCAAGCGGCACTAGTGGGAAAGGTGATAAGCTACGTGGAGTCCACAAAGGAGGTGTTGGGTCTCTTTGCTTTGGCCCTAAAAAGGACGGAAATGCTGAAACTAGCTCTGGAAAGAGCTGAAAATGTATGCGAAAACTACCCCGAGTCCCTCCACCCTGCCTTCTACACAGCTAAAAGCAGGCTTTGGCAGGCCTTTTCAGACTCCCTCTCCTCCTCCGAAGCCTACGAACTGGACCTAACGTCTCATATCAGCCGCAAAGGCCTCCCCGCCTGCACTACTCTCGCCCCCCTCAGTCCCCTGGCAATAGCAGACTGTCTGCTCAGTCGCTACGGCTGGCAGGTGCTTTCCGAAGCCTCGGTAGACGAGTATGTGCGGGACTATGCTGCCAGCTCTACGAATTACGCACTGGCGTTAGACCTGCTGGCGCTGGTGGGAGAGGAGCCGCAGGAGGGCAGGAAACGCCTGGAGGCTGTGCAGATAGTGAAAGGGAGCTAACCTAGACTTAATCGTAGAGAGTGACTGGAAGCGTCAATTTCGCATACTTCCCACTCAGCATGTACTTCACCGCATTGCAAATATGCACGGAACCCGGGAAATTGCGCCTAACCCAGGGCTGCTCCCTCAGTCTTTGGTACCATTTCCATACATTTGCATAGCTTTCCAGCACTACCCCTTGGAACAGAGTCTCTCTGCAGGCGTCTACAAGCTCTATGAGCGGCAATAGAGCGATGTCTCCGGCACTCACCATGTCGCTGTCGATGAGGGAGTGGCCGAAGTTGCGGCCGTCCATGAGAAACTGGTCATTTAGGCCCTGTAGGGAGCGTTTTAGGGCTTGAAGGGTCTTTTCTGGGTCGGAATGGACTATTTCCCCTGATAGAATCGCCAACAGTCCCTCCACTTCCTTCTTAATCGCAGCATCCAGCAGTGCCTTTTTCAGCCAGTCAATTGTTCCGTCCAAACTGCGAGGGTAGAGCGGAGGCCCGTGGTACTGCGAGTCCACGTACTCCACTAGACACAGGGACTCCACTAGGCTGTAGGCCTGGCCCTGCTTCCAGACCCGCACAGCTGGGATTTTGTTCGTGTGGCTGGCTGCGAGGAAGTCGGGGGAAGGGTGGAGTAGGTCGGTTTCGAGGGTTTCGTAGGCGACGCCTTTGAAGCTGAGGGCGTAGGTGACTCTGCGACACAGGCTGGAGGCTGGGTGGGTGAAGAGCTGCAGTGGGCGCTCGGCCATATTACCCTGGGCCGTTTTGTGAATCGCAGGTCTACCCTGGCACCTTGAAAGCAGTAGCACGGTAAGGACAATGCCTCTCGTTATTAGCTAGAAACACTCAATTAAACCTGCTTCTGAGAATTTACATACTGTGCTTAGTAGTAGTGGACTTTCACTGTAGGGTTCGTTGAGTGGGAAAGTCGCTTGCACATACCTCTGCTTTTTCTCAACTTTGTTTCAACTGGACTTGTAATGATGCGTGAACTGTGGCAGGCGTACATGAGGTAATTGCACTATATTACCAGTGCGCAGGAAGGGGAATTTAGGGTTAGATTTTGAGGTGGAAGAGAGCACAGCTTTCTTGTATATGCTGGATTAATGTTCACTTAAGGGCAGACAACAGGCATATTTTCCAATGAAAACACTACTCTCGTCTGGCCAGAAGGTTAATTCACCTATGTTCAATCTACGCAGAAACAAAGTTCACGTCATTCCACTCCAAAATAATTGCGTTTCTTCACTTCCGCCAACTATTTTAATGTGCTATGGAGTTTTGAATATGTCAATTTGCATGCAAATGAGTGATGTTGGGGGATATAACAGTGTGGGTAAATCGGTGTCATTGATCTAATTGAGCCGAGAAGGCAAGGAATTTGCGTGGAAATTCGTATTTAACCCAATATTGATGTGAAATTGCTGCGCTTTCTGCCCTTTGTGACCTTCACTAAGTCCTATTTAAGCAGGGGAGTCCACTAGAAACTATCGTGAAAATACAACTTTAATCGAGGAAAATGGAAAATTTCGATGAAAAACAGAAAAGGCTCTTCAAATGGAAAAAGGAAGAATCGTACTGCAAATTAACATTTAAAATATGTATATATGCTGATTAGTGCATTGGTTAAGTCTGCGACAGCCTATATCTCTGAGAGCGAAGTGTATTCTAATTGCCTATACGGCTTGCACTTCAACACCAGTCTCCATACTGAAGCTGTAGCACCTATCCTCACGGAAGAGGAAGAACAAGCTGCGAGTTGGGTCCAGCACAGGCAGGGAATTGGACCACTTGAGTGCAGGTGTTGGGCAGAGGACTTGAGAGTGGAGCACTAGTTGGCCTGCTGGTCCTGCTGCGAACTTGGTGATGTAGCTCTTGGTGTGCACCACTAGGCAGTTCTTCTGCACATATAAGGCGCATGACGGATCTTTAGGGAGCTTGAAGGAAAGACTGAGGAAGGTGTCGGTTTGAGGGGAAAACACCTCCACTAGCATGCTGCCACATAGGTACACGTATCCATTAAACAGGCAGGGGTTAAAGTTGGCCCTGACTTTGTGCATGTCGGGTAAAACTACCCATCTGGGATTCCGATTGTTCAGGTCGATCTTCTCGCATTGCTTCACTGTATAGGCGGTACCACTTTCTGAATAGCGCATACCCTCTACGTAGTCTGTTACTGAGACCTATGTAATGTGTACGTTGCACTGCTTAGTACTTACTTCCTCCAAAAACATAGACGTGCTGCAACTCAATGACTCCGTGTCTACCTCTTTCGATGTGCATACAAGGCAGTGAACCCACTTCTCCCTCAGCACTTACAAGGAAGGCTACATTCCAAAGAGAGTAGCTTCGACATCCAGTTGGACCATAGTAGTAGTCAGTTTCTTCTCCTCCGCTGCAAAATAAACGATCATCCTTCAGCAGCACCCACACACTGTCAAGAGATACACGTATGTGAGCCTGCAGAGGGACTTGTCGACCCCAGGTAGAGGTATGGCAATTGAAGGCGCGAAGAAAGCCACGAGTGATTTGGTACAGAAACGAGTCCTGCAGGTAGGAGCAGATTTCTCGAGTCACGTTGAGACTCAGACTTCCCCGAACACCCTGAGAGGACTTGAGGTGGAACAGCCACACCTTGGCTCTCACAGTCGAGGACTGCACAGCCATATTACCTGCCTGTCTTTGGGCGAAGACTTCCCACAAGCCGCATAATTAACCACATCTAGTGAAATCAAGGCCTTGCTATGATTAATTTGGCTGTCCAGCCGAACTCGTCCATTTCCCAAGTTAATCGCTATCAACTGTTGGTCTATCCCTGTATATACAGGATTGACTAACCTACATATCGTGAAAACATTGGATATGCAGTTATATGTAGAGCCTTAAGGAGTAAGCGAAAGCAGAGAATTTGATATTCAAATGACTTCCTGAAGCTAGATGTGCTAAGACTAAGGAAATATGTGGCATCGGTCCTGGGAGTAATGCATGGCAAAAGGAAATACAGCAATTAGCGAAGCGGCGTTTCCCTCTGGGCCTTTTGAAGGTAGGCTTCCTGTCACTCTCGACTGTCTCAGCTCTTTCTTGTGACTTACTCATGCACCAGCAATATCTCACATACATGCATATGCATATTGCTTGGCCCTGTATACGATGACCGTAGCTATATGTTTCGCTTGACCCACAGTGAAGCTCCTATCTTCCTTCCCCCAAATATATAGAAGTAAACTTTGGCAATTCTTTATCGGAGTGAAGGAGCAGTCCTCATTATAATTCGCTAAATAGAGTTTACCACAGTTATTGTGCGGAACGGAGCTGTTGGAAAGAGA